>Ga0315543_1000964_pt1 | contig 32918 bp, 24 predicted proteins | sample SalMarSW160210MG_2_FD_203098 | JGI IMG/M metagenome (GOLD analysis project Ga0315543, IMG submission 203098) | Salt marsh sediment microbial communities from the Plum Island Ecosystem LTER, Massachusetts, United States - Salt Marsh Sediment SW1601-210 ... | reverse complement strand
TCGGTGAGGACGACATTGTTATGGTCAACTCCGTTCGGCCCATAGGCAATCCTGTAGGTTATATAACCGTTGGAAATAACACAATTTGGCTCATTGACATCGACCTTTTCGAGATAAAAAAGAAGCGGTTTGTACAGGCCACCAACTGCGACACCGGCAGGGGTGTATATCTCAGGGTTTTGCTCTACATCCAGAATGTTCAAATTGGAATCATAGACCCTGAAATCATAGACTTGGGTGGTTACGTACACATAACCGGTATCTTCATCAACGTCAATCCCTACTGCCGGTACCCCATATCCGGTCCCGACAAGAACTTCGATACTATTGTACGGTGGGTCAAGTTGTGTCCTGACCAGATAATTGTGGTATCCTCCCGTTCCATAGAATCCCGCTGTGTACATATAGCGCCGCACCGGGTCAACAGCAACTCCTACCGCTTTTCTATCAACTCCGCCGACAACAACATCTATAGAGCCATTCGGGTCAACGTCGCCACCACTCCCGACAAGGTCATTCGTGTCGTATATATGAACCCTGTTTGAATTAAGACTTGTCACATATAAAAGATTTTTAATTTCATCGAGAGCAAGTCCCATCCCGTAGATGTCATAACCTGGGGATGGATTCAGGTGCCAAGTACCTTCAAGAACGAGCGTATTGCCTGTCTCATTAAATGAGTAAATGTAAAAGTCCGGGGAACTCCGTCTCATCACGTATATAGGCTCTCGTGTCCTATCGACTAAAATACCTGCCAGGTTATTTATGCCTGTATCAAGTTCACCTACTTTATTGAGAGTTTTGGTCGATGCCCATACAATCATTCCCGAACTCTCATAGGTGACAAACATTAGTTCCTTTTCAGGCCAGACGGCATTGCCGACAGCACCAATACCTGGATTGTAGCTGTCAATATTGACATCGGCCTGATAGACAACCTGCGTACCTTCAATACTGTACGCCTGCGCGCGACTTGGGACATTGTGCCTGCTGATGATGAAGACAGATTTGTTGGCATACGAGAACGAACTCAAAAGATGCAGGCAGACGGTGATTGTGAAAAATTTCTTTCCGCGTCCCATAATTTCCTCCATTGAAATACCGACAGTTATTTCTTGCTGATCCGCAGAATTAAAGTTCCCAAGCCCATAAAGAGGACAGAGCACGGTTCTGGGATAATCTGGATATTTTGATACACAGAATCATTATAGAGTGTGAACGAGAATTGACTACCATCCATCCAATATTTGCCCTCAAGCCAAGGGTAATTGTACAGCCCACCGTCGGGATAATATATAGTATCATACGCATGAAGATAGACGGTGTTAAAGCTGGCCATCCAATTAAAATCCCCTCCGTAGATATGGACAACGGCGTTCATTTGTGTCCAAAGCGAATCGATTTGGCCAGTGTAGATGCTTCCCGAGCTGTCGAATGCATATTCGAGTTTACCGATTTGGCCTCCGAGGACATCGAGCACCGCATCATTAATCACCCCAACCTCGTCATAATATGGGTAACTATCGTCAAAAATGTTATAGCCACTATCAAATACCAAATCAGCCTTTGCTGTACAAACTCCAAGCATCATTACCACCACCAGAATTGTTAGTATCTCTTTTCTAAACATAGCTTTGCCTCCTCAAATTGAGGGTGAATTTTTGGTCCGTCGCTCCGTTGTTTTATTATATCAGAAAACTCCCTTCCGTTAAACAAAAATATCACTGATTTTGCACAGTTTTTGCTTAGTTTGGTCGAAGGTGATACCGGATAAACCGCTCGTGCCAACTCCGGGGACCGTTACCGGATTTTCTTCAGAAACCATTGTCTTTGCATTGACCATTTCAATGATGTTTGAGCCTTCGTATGTAACAAACATAGTCGCTGAATCAGGATCAATAGCCAAACCAACAGCACCACTACCAAAATGTAGATTTGTTTCGGTTTGATATTCTAATTCATTGTTTACAATCTTAAAGGCTGCAATTGTGCTATAAGAATGATTTGTAACTGCATATACCGACTTTCTCGCTGCTTGGACGGTACTAATCATTCCAAGCATAAAAAGTACATAGATTATAACTATGGTTTTCTTTCCGAGTTGCATTTTTTATTCTTTAAAAAATAGTTATTGATTTTCTCCTACTTTCTTTTTCTCAGAATAAGTCTACCAAAACCTAAAAGTATAAACATAGAAGGTTCTGGCACTAAAATAACCGAAGCGGTAGAAGAAATATCCAAATTATTATCCATATAATCTCCATAAAACAATGTGCCCGTTAATCTTCCGCCACTTACATCCAATTCACCATAATCTACAGGTAGCCCGTCAATTTGAAAATCATATCCGTATATGCAGATTGAGCTATAATGGTTTGCAAAAATCATATACCCGATAGTGCCACCATAAATGTTTACAATGCTATTATCATCAGCATAAATAGAGTCGTTTATATGCCCGCCTAATATTATCATTTCACATTCATCAGTTGAAAACAAACCATCACCAATTTCCCCATTGTCAACCAGTTGAATTCTGGTTGGGTCGCCAGTGAAGCTATTTCTGACTTCAACATCATCATTGATTGTAAAATCAATAATATGTTCACCGCCGTCATCATAGATTACAGTTGCAGTTGCGTTACTGCATAAGATAAAGGTTGTAGTAATAGCCAAAATCAGATTAATAGATTTCTTTTTCATTTTCCTGCCCTTTCAAAAACTATAAAGCAAAATTTTACTATTTCACTTTCAACACGCCCTCAGCATCAAAGCTCCTAATGTCAGTAGGATTAGTGAAGAAGGTTCAGGAATTAAGTTGACATGCGAGTATGTTTGCTCGCCAGACAAGTCAATTGTAAATGGAGTGTCATCGAACCAAAATCCAGTTAGTTGACCTCCGTCTCTGCTTCCCGCCGTGGGGTCATAGTTAAAACCATAGCCATAAATATTTACTATGGCAAGATCGTAAGCGCCAAGACACTCAGTTATTATACCACCATACAGATTTACCATACCTGAGTCACCCACACCAACATACTCTACGGTTCCACCATACATATTTGCTATTCCAAAAACATCGGCACCAAGTCCTCGCGAAACAGCATCACCGGAGAAATCAACAATTCCATGGTCCGAAGCTGTCGCTCCCCAATGAGTACCACCATAAATGTTTACAATACTGTAATTAAAGGCCTCAGCTTCCATTTGGCCATAGCTTACATTCAGAGTGCTTTTATCATAAGTTGCTATATAGTCAGCCATCCCTCCCAACATATTGACCACCGTGTCGTCGTTGTAGATCCTGACAATGCCATACTCTTCGCCTGGGAAGATATAACCGCTGGATGTAAAGATTTTATCCGGCACAGCGTAAAGGCCATTTCCTGTAAAAATAATTACAGCCACAATGATGGATAATTTAGTTTTCATAATTACCTCCTCTTAACGGGGGATATCCCATTGTTTTATTATTATATCATAATTTCCGGGCTTTTTCAGAGCGATACTGCTAATAAGATGCGCAAAAGTTGCCTCCTGTTCCCTAAATTCTCCAAAAAAATTGCCTCTTTGGCCTGGCCCTACTCCACGATATTCATATTATAACAGCTCACACAGAATTCGCAAGCAAAATCCAGCCGGAGCCAACCCGCACTCCAAGCATTCCCAAGCCCAGACGAAACCGTTCACGTCCAGTGCAAAAGAATGTTTCCGGTCAGCTTTGATAATCCGATATTTGCACTTCCTTAGCAGCTGAAAAGGAGCAAAAATAAAAAGGCCTGTATAAACAGGCCTTTTTAATGCGAGGCTTTCCTCCGCCGGTGCCGTAAGAAAGCTTTTGAAGAAAACCCATTATTTCTACGTGGGTAATCGTTGCTTGTGTCCGAAGGTCCTATCGAGTAGGCATTTCCGACCCATCAAGGCCTGATTTCCCTGAATATTGGGTATCGGTTTTTTCAAAATCACACTTTCTATACGAACACTGCAGAGGTCAGCCTGCAATATCCCTTATACCAAATTCCGAAACAAAAATCAATAAAAATATCAGCCATTGCCAAATAACGAACCAAGCGTTTCTAATTGAAATTTCGGATTTTCGGCCGGTTTTTCTACAATAAAATCGGGATTTGTCATTAGAAAATATCGAGAGCAGAGATGGAAATAAAACACACCAATTACAAGGTTCGCAATTGTGCGCCGGTGGATTCGGTGAGGCTCTTTACGATGTCGGCTTCAAAACGGTCAACCGTTTCGTGGGTCAATGTGCCGTCCTGGTCTCTGAATCGCAGCGTAAGGGTAAGGCTTTTTTTGCCGGATGGGATACCCTTGCCGCGGTATATACCGACAAAGCGAACATCTTCCAGTTCATCCGGTGATTTTTTATTCACTGCTTCGGCAATATCAGCCCAGCGAACCTGTTCGGCAATAACAATCGAAAGGTCTCGCTCTATAGCAGGGAACTTCGGGACAGGCTCGACTTTTACGGCACCGGTCTGTAGAGCTGAAAGCAGTTCAAAATCCAGCTCGGCAGCAGACGGCGTTACGTCCTTGAAGTCAAATTTATCTTTGACCGCCTGAGAAACAACCCCCGCCACACCGATGAGCTGGGAGTTTACTATGATTTGTGCGCCGGTTTGTGCCCAAAGCAGGCCGGCAGGTTTGAAAACCACCCCGGCATCTCTGTTGATACTCTTTATCAGACCATCAATCACACCACGCAAGACCGAGAAGTTACTATCACAAGCAATCGCCAGTTTAGTTTTTTCAATCGGCAAGGTGTCGGCTTTGGCGGTCGGCACAAAAGTATCGGCGATTTCAAATATTCTGCAGGGGGTATTTTTGGCGTTGAGGTTGGTCTTGAGAACAGCAATTAAAGAGGGCAGAAGCATCTGACGGAGCAGATTGGCGCTTTTTCTGGATACATCCTTTACGCCCAAATGCTCGGCGGAGCCTTCGGCTGCGAACAGTTCAGCAACGGAATCATCAATGAAAGAAACGTTAATCGTTTCGTAAAAACCACAGCCATTAAGATATGTTCCTGTGGACTCGGCCAGCTTCTGGCGAGAATCGACGGGGACGACCTGAATCTGAATTTTCTGCTCCGTCGGTATCCTGTTATAGCCATACACGCGTGCGACTTCCTCTATCAAGTCAACCTCACGATAAATATCGCTGCGCCACGAAGGGACGGTACAAGTTATCTCGATACTCGATGCTCGATGCTCGATACCCATCTGTTGTCCGTCTTTTGTTCTCCGTCCTCTGTCCTCTGACTTCTGACTTCTGTCCTCTGACTTCAGTCTGGGCTTGAAACTTAATCCCGACAGAATCCTTACCACTTCTTCAGAGGGTATTTCAATACCAAGCACTTTGCTCAAACGTGCAAGCCGCAGCGTTACCTCTTTTTGTGCCGGCTTTTTCGGATAAACATCAATCACGCCTTTAGCGACTTTTCCGCCGGCTACCTGTGCAATCAATTGAGCGGTTCGTTTCGAGGCCCAGTCCACCGTCTCGATATCCACAGTTCGTTCGAATCGAAAAGAGGCCTCCGAAGGCAGGGAAAGTTTGCGAGAGGTTCTGCGCACACTGACGGGGTCAAAATATGCATCCTCTAAAAGAACTGTCTTAGTCGTCTCGCTTACCTCGGCATCGGCCCCGCCCATAACACCGGCTATTGCCACAGGGCCTTGCGGGTCAGCAATAATTAACATATCAGCAGCGAGCTGGCACTTCGAGCCATCGATGCTGATAATCTGCTCGCCGGCTTTGGCTTTCCTGACTATTATTTTGCCCTGATTTATTTTTTCATAGTCGAAGGCGTGTGGCGGCTGGCCGGTCTCTATCATCGCATAGTTGGTTGCATCAACGACGTTATTGACGCTCCGCAGGCCGACCGCTTCGAGCCGCTTTCTAAGCCAGTCCGGCGACAGCCCAACTTTTACGCCTTCGATAATCCGGGCGGTATATCGGCCGCACAAATCCGGCTCTGCAATCTCGACGGTGGCAAGCTCAATAACGTCTTCGGCTGATTCGTCTAATTCAACCGCCGGCACCTTTAACTTTTTGCCGGTAGCAGCGGCTAATTCACGGGCAATACCTACAAAACTGAGGCAATCGCCGCGATTGCTGGTTATCTCAACATCGATTACGACATCATTATCAAATCCGCCTTCGCCAAGGCTACGGCGGACAGGGGATTTGATGCCTTCGCAGGGCAGGCCAAGGTCGCTTAAAATCTCAGCGATTTTCTCAGCGGCCAGGCCAGTCTCGATATAATCACTTAACCAGCTCAATAAAATTTTCATAACGGTAATACCTTAACTTCCAGATGCCCTGCTGTCAACAACAAGAACCGAAAGCCCCTTATCGTTTAGCCCTGCCACCTGTGGGCAGGGTTCTTTGTCCTATGCGTTCGAAATGTCCGACCTATCCGAAAGCCCACCGCTTTATCCGCCTGTGGCGGGTTTCTTTCCTATCCCAAATCGCGTGTATTTTATTCCTTGACAAGTAATACCGGAAAATGGTATAAGTACAAAATAAAGGGCTGTTTTTTTAAATTGATTGGAGTGAACATATATTTCGCAAGCTTACCTGGACGAGTGATGTCAATCATATAGTGATGAAAAGTTCAGTAAATTCGCAAAAAAAGAGGGGAACAACGTTTTTAACGTCGGCCGTATTGCTGACGTTGCTATGTCTGAGCCAGGGTGACGTCTGGAGCTTTACGACTTATAAGGCGGACCCAACATGGAGAGTAGATGCAAGATGTTTTTTAGATGGACCATCGGGTGCATTTGATGATATAGCAGTCAAAGATCCATCCATTGTATATTCCGGGGGCAAATATCACCTCTTTTACACCGGACGTAACAGTAGTATGTGGCGTATGGGTTATGCTTCTGCAACATCAATTGCCGGGCTAAAGACTGCAACTCATACTTTTATGAGCTCACTTGACGGCGGCTCCTATTTTTGCGCGCCGCAGGTATTCTGGTTTGAAGCAAAAGGCAAATGGTATTTAATTTACCAGAGCGGATTAGGGGCGACTTTTTCGACCAATACAGATGTTGGCAATCCGAGCGGATGGGCTGCTGGACAATCGATGGGGTTTTACGACGGTATTGATTTCTGGTGTATTTCTGACGGCAATAATGTTTATTGTTTCTATTCGCCAATGGACGGCTCACATACGATTAAAAGACGCAGCACAACGGTTGCGAATTTCCCATACGGTTGGTCGTCAGCGACAGTTGTAGCTACAAATACCTTCGAAGCGCCATCCGTATATAAAAATAAAGCGGATGGAATGTATTATATGATGGTCGAAGATATGGGAGCAACCAGATGGCAGGAATTATGGACTGCAAGCAACCCTGGCGGTACGTGGACAAAAGTTTCCGAGCAATGGGCTCATCCAAACGACCTGATTGACAATGCAGATCATTGGACAGATCAGGTTTCACACGGTGAAATACTCCGCGCAGGAACGGATGAAAGAATGGAAATCTACGATATAGATCGCTGTGAGATTCTCATCCAGGGAGTAGTGAATGGAGATTATGGAGACTACGGTAACATCCCCTATGACCTTGGGATTATACGGCAGTGTCCTGCGGGCCCGGGTGATTTAGACGACGATTGCGATGTTGATTTTGCGGATTTTGCAATTCTTGCCTCGCAGTGGCAACAGCCGCCCGGTACACCTTCTGCGGACATCGCACCACCTGGCGGTGATGGGATAGTTAATATGAATGACCTTGGCTTATTGCTGGATAGTTGGCTTTGGGGAAATTAGTATTGCCAGCCGAATTCGACCCCACCACCTTCACAGAAGCACTGTTCGCATAATTAAGATGAAAAAACCTCCTGTCTCTTTTCCCCCTCTATTTTAAATCGCACTTGCTTTTTATATGGAATTGGTTATCTTAACTTTATCAAGGAGCTAAAAATGTGCAGAAACGAGCAATTAAAAACAAAGATTCCCGTTATAGGATAGGAGGACAAGAAATGATTCAGGCGAAATGTCCTTCTTGTAAAAAGATGTTCACGGTACGTATCAACAGGATGGGCAAAAAAGTGCGGTGCAAGTTCTGTGGAGAAAGGTTCGTGCTTGGAGGAACCCCCAGTTCTTAACTTGCTGTTGCTGCCTTCTGCTCGGATACCGTTCTACTCGTATGCCTTCGGCATATGCATAAACATCTTTCATAAACCAAAAGTGGGATCAAATGTTGTTAAGAAATTCTCAATTCCTGAAGCTGATATAATGAAGATAGTTCTTATGTACTCTTGGTCTAAGATTTTTGAGAAAGAATCTGTAGTACTTGAGTCTTTCATTGAATGCTTTAGCCCTGGAGATAAATGATACTGGTAATAAATCCAATCCCTCTCAACTAGGCTTTCATCTATAAGTTCTATTTTTCCGTCATGAATATTAGAATGGCTAATATCACTGTCGCTTGTCCATAATTTAGCCGTTGTAAAAATAGCTGGCATAAAAAACAGTTGGTCGCCAGAAAAGGGGTGCTTCTCTGCAGCTAAATCCATAAAGCCATTTAGTCCTCGACAAACCTGTAATGCAGCGTTTTCTATGGCATCATTTTCTGACCTGCTTGATTCGCCTTTTGTACTGTGATTTTTTAGTACGACTCCAATATGAAAAGTTGTATTTGGGTTTATTTCACCCCATACCGTTTTGGGAGATATTAAAGCTCGCCGCGAGATAGCAACTCCTGGATTTTTTTTGAAAGCCAAAGAATCCATAACAAACTTTTCAGAGGTTCGGTTTCTTAATTCATAAGGAGCTCTTATGAAACACCAATTACTAAATTTAGGGTCAACGCGTTTGCATTCAGCAATTAGGAAGAGACTTAAATATTTCCATTTAAGAATAAAATCTATACACGTATGTTTTCCTTGTACCTCAACAGGGTATTCAGCTGCCTCAAAAACCCAGTTTGTTTTTTGTTGATAATAACTCTCTTTAATAAATTCAAGAGCACTGTATTGGAATCCATATCCATGAGAATTAAGGACTTTATTAAATGAGTCCTTGAGCTGCTTCCCTTGTTCAGGTTGCTTGTCATTATCAGTCATCCTTCACCCCCTTCTTCTTCGTAGCTTTCTTTTTCGATTTTTTTGTTTTCTTCGCCATTTTTCCACTTTCAAAATATGTTTAACGGTAAAAATTAATCCGCTAAGATTTTTGCACATATTTTCCAATTATTTACAGCTTCGTTTATAGTTCTACCCCTTTCTGATATCGTTTTTTCTAAAAATTCTCCACTAGCAGTCCAAGATTTGCCTTCACCTATAATAGTTATTTTGCAATCTATACAACTAACGGATACTTCCTTTTCAAATCGCTGAATTGCCATTTTATTAACCCTTAATATACGTTTAACGGTAATTTTTAGGAGATGCTCGCCCTTCCATCACAATTAACCTACGACACCGGAACACAAAATCAATTAAATATTATCGCTTTAGCTTCCTTCTATTTTACCCCATTTTCAAACCCCGTCAACATCTAAGATTACCCCGCAATTTATTGCGCTTCCGCTTTTAGAAGCCCCCGCGGCGAGCGGAAACTTGCCCGGCGTAGTCACAGACGAAGACGGGTCAATCAAAACCGCATATAGTCACGAACTAAAGTCCATTTTTTCAAATTTCCTTTTAACCCTTTTGCTCTAACGACTTAGCCAAAACCATACCCCCTAAAACACCGTTATTTTCAACCAAACGCGCATGTCCGTTTTATTTTAGGAAGGAGGTCTTTTACCTCTTTAGAGGAATTTCCAATGATCGATAATAATCATTTATCAATAATCAATAATAAGCGTCACTCCCTCTCCCCAAACTTCTCCTCCACCCCACCTATACGCCCTTCTCTCCACCAACCGCAAAGTCCGATAATGTTGTATTTTAACCATCTTAACACAACATATAGCACCAGTGGCAATAGGGGTAGAATCAATCAAAATAACAAAATTATGCAAAACAAAGCCAATTTTCAAAAAAGTCAAATGTTTATAACCGCAATTATGACAATGAATTATAACGAAAAATTAACGATGGACACTTGGTCAAAACAAACCCAATCAAACCCAAATTTACCCGCCGTAGCATTCCTGTCTGCCATAGCCCTTTGGCGACGGCGGAAGCGAAGGCGGGCAAAGCCAAATTTTGGGCTTTTGTCTTTTTGGTTTTTGTTTATAATACGGCAATTGACCGCTTTCGATAATTTCTTGTCCACCTGTGGCGGAAAGGAGAGCTATTATGGCAAAACGCAATGCAGCAAAACTAATAGTCATCGGCTTAATTGTGAGTTTATTACTCGGCGGCTGCGTGGAACGGCGGCTGACAATCAATACAGAGCCACAGGGAGCGATAGTGGCATTAAATGATGAGGAGATAGGCATCTCGCCCGTTACGGTCTCGTTCGAGTGGTATGGCGATTATGACGTGAGAATAAGCAAAGAGGGGTTCGAGACCTTAAAGACCCATCGCAAGTTAAAAGGGCCGTTGTATGACCGCTTTCCGTTTGATTTCTTTGCCAGCTGTCTGTATCCAAAGAGAATCGTGGACTCTTATGAATGGACGTTTACTCTTGCTCCACAAACACAACCAAATAGAGAGGAATTAATCCGGGACGCTCAAAAACTGAAAAAACAACTTTAACCACGAATTCCTTCGGCTCCTTCGACTGCGCTCAGTCCTAGGGACTTTTAACGGAGGACAAGTTTCGCGGGAATGACATTATAGCAGGTTTTCGCTATACCAGTTTATAGCTTTTTGTATTGAACTATTGATTGTATCGGCTAAAATCTCTATAATAAAAACGAAATAAGAGATTCCTCGCTGCGCTCGGAATGACATTTGTGTTTGCTGAAAGGTGGTATATGGCTATTCTGAAACTGGATAAACACGATGAAGAGAAAGAAATTGAATTTGAATTAGATTATCTTACATCCTTAACCACAACAGAGCGGCTCCAAATGATGTTCCAGAAGACAGAGGAAACGCTGAGCTTACTTAAAAGAAATGAACACAGAAAAACTACTGAAATCATTAAAAGAGAACCGGGTTAAATTTGTTATAATTGGTGCCACCAAAAACGCTAAACAAATCGTAGAATAAGATTATCACGATGCCAGTCGATGGCTTTTCGCAGGCCGTTTATAGCATATAGCAATTGAGAGCGGCAGAGGATTAGGGTTTGGCTGGGAAGAAGTAATCTCGGAGGCGTTCCCTAAATCGCAGCGAGCGGTACTTTTTGAATAACAGCACCGAAACAATCGCTGAAATGCAAATTGAAACAACGTAGAGAAGGCGTATCCGCCACTTCTCAAGTCTAAACCCAGGCTGGTCATCCCGATAAATCTGCAACATCTCCCGGCTTTCCAGATATGTTATCTCGCCGGATGCATAACCTTCTCTAAGAGCGCCGACCAAGTCTTGCTCCGATGAATAATCATATATCCGAGGGACAAGGCTGTCCAAACCTCGTACGAGCATTAAGGCAAGAGATGCAATAAAAAGAAAGGCTATCCCGTACTCGATGCAAGTAAAAGCACGAACGAAAAGGGATTTGACCATTTTTTGTCCTTTTGAGGAACCTAAAAGAGCAAATAAAGAGCAAATGAAGCATTATAAATTCACACAGTTGTGATTCAAGGCAAAAAAAAAGTATCAGGGACAAGTGGGAATGACATTATAGCAGATTTTCGCGATACCAGTCTATTGCGCGTTTGAGGCCTTGCTTGAATGGTATGGTGGGTTTGTATCCGATTGCTTCTTCAGCGAGGGTGATATCTGCAAGTGAGTGCTTTACGTCACCGGGGCGCGGGTCGGTGTAGATTGGCTTAATATTCCTGCCAAGCAATTCATTAATCACATCGATAGTCTCATTAACGGTTACAGCCTGGCCGCAGGCGATATTTACAACCTGGCCGGCGGTGTGCTCAACCCTCGCAGCGAGCAGGTTGGCTTCGACGACATTATCAACATAGGTGAAATCCCGGCTTTGCTCGCCGTCGCCAAAGACGGTCGGTGGTTTGTCTTTTAATATAGCAGTTACAAAGGCCGGTATGGCAGCCGCATATTGGCTTGTCGGATCCTGGTGCGGACCAAAAACGTTGAAATACCGCAGTGAAATAGTCTCAAGGCCGAAGACCCTGCAAAATACTCCAGCATAGTATTCGCCGGCAAGTTTAGCGGCGGCATAGGGCGAAAGGGGCTCAGGCTGCATCGTCTCAACTTTCGGTAGAGTCGGTGTATCGCCATAAGCTGAGGAGCTTGACGCATACACAAAGCGTTTTATGCCGGCATCGCGAGCAGCTAAAAGAAGTGTGAAAGTCGCATCAAGGCAATGTTTGTGTGTGGCGGCAGGGTCATCAACGCTACGCGGCACGGAGGGTAAAGCACCCTGGTGTAAACAGAAATCAATATCCTTCATACAGGTGCGGGCGATTTCTTCATCACCCATATCGGCTTCTATAAATTCAATCTTATCCGAGAGGGCGGCAAGATTGCTTCTTTTGCCTGTGAGGAGATTATCAACAACCCTTACGAAACAGCCCTGTGAGACGAGCTTTTTGCAGATGTTCGAACCAATAAAACCGGCTCCGCCGGTTACTAAAAACTTCTCCATCAAAGAATCCTTTCATAAACTCGTGGTTGGTATCACGCAGCTCATATTTGAGGTTCGATTCACAATTCACGTGATAGGTATCACTCAATTAAATTGAGCCGGCAAGCTGCAATTTTTGGTATTTCTGGTAAGATTTAAATTGCTCATGGAAATAGCCGCCTTTCATAGCCTTTACGCCCAGGAGCACACAGCCAATTACTGCAGCATCTACTTCTTTCAGCTCGCGAATAGTCCTTTGCGCAGCACCTCTTCTTGTAGCGGCGGCATTGAATACCAAAACTGTACCATCAGCGAGTTTCGCCAGTATCTTGGTAGCACTCACCAGCAATACCGGCGGGCTATCAACTATAATATAATCGTAGTTCTCACGCTGCTGTTCAACCAGCTGTTTCATTTGCGTCCCGCCGAGTAACTCTGCCGGATTAGATGGTAACGGCCCTGAATCGATTAGACTAAATCCCTCGATGCCGCTTGGTCTTATAACTTCCTGGTAACCGCACCGGCCCACAAGCAGAGTGCTCAATCCAAATTCAGCCTGCTCTGCTTCAACTGCTTGCCTTGGAAATATCGTAGATAGAGCCGGCTGCCAAAAATTAGCATCTATAAGAAGGACTTTCTTATTTTCAGCAACAAAAGTCGTCGCAAGATTAACCGCCACAGAAGTTTTGCCGTCCCCTGCCGTACCACTGGTAACAAGCAAAACCTTCAAAGATTCCACAGGGCCGGACAGCTTTAAATTAGTCCGAAACATCCTGTAGGATTCACTTATAATAGAGTAAGGTGCCTGGCGGACAACATGACAAAGGTCAATATCCCGAACCTGTTCATCTTCGTCTGCATCGGGAACGATACCCAAAAGCGGAATGTGCAGATACCTAACTACGTCCTTCGGTGTCCGGACGAGGTCGTTGAGCAGTTCGATAAAGAAAGCAAGGCCCACGCCAAGCATAAGGCCCAATGCCGTTCCACCAGGAAAATAAAATTCCCATCTCGGAGAACTTACTCGCAGCGGCACCGGAGCAGAACCGACAAATTGCACCTTTGGTGTTTCAGGGTCCTCGAGCACCATCTTCAGTTTCTCAAGTTGCTCTTTAACCGAATCAAGCATCTGTTTTCGTTCATCCCTTATACTCGCTCGCTGTTGGTATTGTACACGGGCCAAATCGAGGTCTCTTTGTTTTGCCTCTGCCTCCTGTCGCAACCTTTCCAATTCTGCAAACCTTTGCTGCAACACAATTAGATAGTCCTGACCATCTTTAAAATTTGCCTGTCGAGTTTGTTCTGCTATTTCCGCTCTTCTGATTCGTCTTTTTTCTCTGATTTCGTCTATCAGCTGCTGTATTTGACGCACCGCTCGGTGATTTTCACCAAACTTCGTGAGTATGCTTGCAAGTTCCGATTCCCGGAAGGCAAGCTGCTGGGTAAGCATAGTCACAGTGGGGTCACCTTCTATCATATTTTCGACCTGCTCATTAACAGCACCTGTCGCCAACTCTTCAAGATTTCCTATACTGGCTTGAATTTGCTTTATTTCCAGAATCAAATCATTTTGCGTAAGTTCCAAACTGTTTAGTGTTAAGGTAACTGTATGCTGGAATTGCTGGCCTTGGTATTCTTCAAGGTCGGTTAAACCCCATCTTTCACGCACTTCAGCCAATGCCCTTTCGGAGGAATCCAAATCTCTTTGAATATTATCTCGCTGGTCCTGAAGCCTTGCCAGCTTCTCAGCGATGTCTCCCCTTTTTGTACTTCGCTGGGAAGTAAGAAACAAATCCACCATTTCGTTCACTATCAGGGCCGACTCTGCTGCATCCCCGCAAGTCATCGACAGGACAATATAATCACCATCTCTTTGGGCAGAAGCACTGAAGTTGTCTTCCAAATTGCCAAAGGCTTTTACAATACTTCTTTCTCTAACCTTACCAAAGCGCTTAAACCATTTGGTTTCTCGGATTTTGTCTCTGTCAATCAATCTTTGCAGAGTACTCTGCTGAGTTATAAGGGCAGCCATTGACACACGATAACCGTATTGAATATCCTTGGCTACCTGACCTCCTGCGATGGTCATAGGGTCTTTTTCCACAGGCGGCAACACTCTAATAAAGGTTCGGGCTGTATATTTCGGAGCATATCTCCTTAAGAAATGCCAGCTCACGCCGCCGACTATCAAACCCAACATAGTCAGAGAAACCATCAGCAATATATGCCGACGCAATATTCCAAAAACTTCCTTCGGAGTCAGCGCAGCGGCAGCCGGCACCGGTCTGGTGCCGGCCAGCCTTGCCATTCTGTTGACAGCGATTTGTTTTTGTTCTACCATCTTAATTTCCAACTCGACGTTTAGCACATCCCGCACCCATTGAATTTAGGCTCACGCCTAATAGGTGCGGGGTTCGCTATTCATTATTCTCTGCCCGGTGCGAAAGACGTTCAATAGCGGCCTTTATTTCCCCACTAGTTGTCTCCGACAATTCATCTGCTCCTATTTCCAATGCCTGTTTATAAGCGGCAAGGGCCTCATCTACAGAGCCAAGTCCTTCCTTTATCATACCTAAATGCTCATACACCTCCGCCGGTGCAGAGACTTCACTCTGCTCGTACTGTTGTAAAGCAGAGTGCAGAAATTCGGCTGCCTCTGACAATCTGCCGTTTTTATACAATATGTAAGAATAAGTATCCAAGAAGCCAGGGTTGTTCGGCCTTGCTTCGTAAGCCTGTTTTGAATACTCGAGCGCTTCGTCCAGCCGTACATTTCCTTCGGCTAACATATACGCCAAATTATTCAGGACATTTGGATTATTCGGCATTTTAGCCAACAAACTTTCATATTCAGTGATAGCTTTTTTAAGATAATTGTTATCGGAAGTTTTGTTATAAGCCAAAGTTAAAACTTCCGCTTTTTTCACTATGTAATTAACTCTATACGGGCTGTCAGGTCCTATTATCTGCAGGCATTTGTCGATATAATCTGCTGCATTGTTGTACTCACCGTTAATCTTCTTCAAATTAAACATAGCCATATTAGCTACAAGTGAATCAGGGTTGGTTTCAAGCCTTTCTTTGCAGTACATCAGGACCTCTTCCGCTCCGAGCAGCACGTACATTCTTTGCAAAATATTAGATGCCAAAATCTCATCTGTCCCCGCTTTGTCAACAGCTTTTCGGAGATACTGTATAGCGGCTTCCTTGTCGCCAAGCTTCAATTTTGCCTCAGCCATTTTGACAAAAGCTACGGGGGCAAAATCACCGTCAACATATTTTCCAGCCTCTTCAAAGAACTTATCCAACTTCCCGCCTACTATTAGTGCCCACAAATATCCCTCAAGCGCCGCTGCGTCCCCGGCGCCATTCTCCTCCTTAGCTTTCTGCCACGCTTGCTTGAATAATTGTTCCGCCCTGTCCACTTCACCTTCTGCTATAGCAAATGTCCCCGCTCGGTTGTGCCAGTACACGCTATCAGGGAATTTTCTAAGAGTCTCATCGTAGAAACTTTTTAATGCTTCTTTTCTGCCAAGCCGAAAATAAACCTGCTCAAGCAGCATTCTGGCCTGTATAGGAGCTTGCGGGTGGTCAACCGTGCCTTCAAGTTCGGTTATAGCATCCTCATGCCGGCCCGCTCGCTGATAAGCCTTTGCCAGAGAAATCCTGGTGAGAGGCTCATCTAACAACGACTTGCTTCTTTTGAGGTCAATGATTGCTTGGTCATAATTTGCCGTCAAAAGATTTATTTCCCCTCTCAACCGCCAAGCCGTTGCGTTGTCCTGAGAAATCTCAAGATTTCGATTTGTCAGTTCCAAAGCCTTTTTTAGCTGCCCCTGTTTCATTGCCAACCATGCCTCAAGCAGCAGCGATCTGGGCTCATCCGGGAACTTTTCCTTAAAGCTTTGCAATCTGTATTCGGCCTCTTTGATAAGACCAATCTTAAGAAAAGTCTGAATTTGAAAAAGATGGTTTTCTAAGGTGTCTTCAAGTGACAAAAGTTCTTCAGAGTATTTCTTTACAGCTTCCTCATCGGCTGTTTTTTCTGCAATAAGCAAAAGACCTTTGACCGTGTCATTGTCTTTTTGTTCAGTTTGATACAAGTGCTCCAAGACCTTTCTGGCATCCTCAAATCGGCCTGCCTGAAAATAATGGACCCAGAGCAATTTTTGGTCTTCCGATTCCTGCAGCAATTGCTTAGCCTTTTCCTCCTGCCCACTGGCCCGAAAGTATTCTGCATAGTTAACAAGCACTACTTTGTTGTGCGGGTCTATCTCCATGGCTTGCTCGAAAGACGAAGCCGCAATAGCAAACAATGCCTCCCTGCGTTCCACATCCCTTTCCTTAGAAGCCAGTTTCGTTGCCATCCTCCCGAGCAGCACAGCGTTCTGCATACTCGGAGCGGTTCTCTGCAGTTTCTGGCGAATCGCCAATGCGCTCAACGGCTGTGTCGTGACTATATATTCGGCGTAGAAGCTGATTAACTCTAAATCATCTACGTTCAGTGCTATTGCTCTGTCCAAAGCGCTCCTGGTTTCAATTATCTGGTCAGATGACACGTTGTCGCCGAGCTTTTCACTACGCCGGTATAGCACAAACGCCAAATTTCTTGCGATAGTTCTATCAAATGGATTCAAAGATGCCGCTTTCTGGGCGTCCTCGATAGATGCGTGCTCGTTTCCAAGAGCAGCATTGGCATTACTTCTTAACATAAAGGCTTTGGAAAAGACAGGCCTTTGCCTCAAACATTCTTCGAGTCTTGCCAATGCTTCTTCGTATTCCCCCTTAGCTATAGCAAGACTGGCTGCGAAAAATTGGCCTTCACAACCATCGAGATTTTCACGTCGAGTTACCTCTGCTATCTGCTCAGCCAGGTCCCAGTCTTTCATCGTAAGTGATATCATAAAAAGATGGTCCGCGGCAACAGCAAGACGCTGCGAATCTGTTATTTCTTCTGTTTCTTCTGTCCGGTCAAAAACCGGCCTCTCAACAGCACCTTCTTGTAAGGCTTCTATTTCACGTCCCTCCGCAAGGCGGGCTCCCAGGACTTTTTTGAATTCTCCAGCTGCTTTGTTCGGCTCGTTATGCTTGCGATAAAATACACCAAGTCTCATAGACTTTTCTATCGGGTCAGCAATACCTGATAAAACCTGCTCTTCTATCTCTTTACGCCTTTGCTGCGAAATTTTCCCAGGCTCAGGCTCAGAGAGCATCTGTTTGTAGAACAGAACTGTTATATTAGCCGGGAAATGTTCCAAAAATCGATTAACTAAATCTTTGGCCTGCTCGGTCTTTCCCTCCACTATGTAATTATCGCAAACAGCAGCGACAGAAGCTTCTTCAATAGAATCAGGTTTCATCAGCAGTAGTTTTTCCACCAACTCGGCTCTGAGCAAGTTATAGCTTTTTAATTCAGCAGTTTGCGATTCAATCACCTCTTCTTTTACACCTGAGGCCCTGCGAAAAGTAACACCCAAATTTTCTACCATTTGCTTTTGTTCTATAGTTCTTTGAAGCCGCCCGATCTTGGCCTGTACCAGTGCCAGGTTGAGTCTAATCGTATTTGGGTCATCCGGCGGCCTCTTGGCCAATTCTTTTTCAGCCTCGTTGAACTGTCCTACGACAATATAAATATTGGTGCGAAGTGTCTGGCTTCTCTCGTTGGTCCAATATTGGCTCTCAAAAAAGTTTACAGCACTCCAGGCTCCGCTATAGCCCCTTAATTTTAACAACACGTCCCCATAATCCAAAAGAGCTTCAGGTTTTGTCTGGGCGATACCTGTCTTGACTGCGCTCTCCAAAAATTCTCTGACCGCGCCAAGTTCAGAAGTACTCTCAAAAATCTTCGCAAGAACGTAAGAAAGCTGTGCAAATTGCTGATCTCTTGGCCAGGGGGGTTCAGGTGGTTTAATCGCTTTAAGTTGTTCGTACGCAGCATACAGCTTTCTAATGGCTATGTTCCTATTCCCCTTCGCAAGCTCAAGCATTCCTTGCCACTTAACAACGTGCGGGTCCTCGCCACTACCAAAAAGCTGTTCAATTTCGTGCACCACCTGCTCAGCGTCTGCCTGCCATTCTTTGCTTTCCGCCTCAGTTCTTACCTCGCAAGGCTCAAGCACCTGCTCGATATAGCAATTTGCAAGAAAAAGATACAATGAGAGTCTATTCATTCTATTTACTCTCTGTTGCGGCCCGGGTTTGTCCTGCGCATTCGGCAATGTGAGTGCGTTCTTGGCTACTTCTATTGCCTTATATATATCCGGCTTTTGCCCATAAATAGAAAACCTTTGATAATGCAAATTGGCCGCATCTATTGCGTAAGCTGCACTTTCCCTGTCCAATTCAACCGCTTTTTCAACTGCCTCTATAGCCTTATCAAGGTATTTGTGGCCCAGCCTTGAATAGAATCCAGCTAACGCCGAAAATGCCAGCGCACTCGAATCAAACTTCTCTACAAGCGACAAATATTCAGGTTCAAGCGAACGAATTTGCTCTGCACCGCCTGCTTGAGCAAGCACAGATTTCATTGTTAGAAGATTAATGTGTGCCCTTACGTCATCGGGTACAACTTCAACTGCCTGCTCTAAAAGTTCCTTAGCTTGCTTTCTGGTTTCATCTCTTTCTTCAAGATTGCCTTTCGAAGCGAAAATTTCTCCTTTTGTGATAATTGCTTGCGCTAAATAGCGGTAGGTATCAACATTAGTTGGTTCAAGTTCTCGCGCCTTTTCCAAATCATCGATTGCCCTTAACAACGAAGCATCTGGGTCAATTACTGCTCCCAGCCTTGCTGTTTCGAGGAGGGCTCTACCCCTAAGCTGATACAAGTATGGGCCCAGCCGTTCCATATCCGCTCCACTTTCCTGCATTCCAGGGAGTTCCCACTTGGCAGTATCTTCCATAAACAGGCCCATGCTCTCTGCGACTTCTATAAATTCCGATGCTTGCGATTCGACCTCCTGCCATTGCCAAACTTGATTCACAGTGCTGTCAGCCATTATGTAAACGTACTTCAACCGTCCAAATCGAGCCTTAATGTTCTTGGGGTCTATCTGGATTATCTTGTTCCAGCACCCGAGGACCTTGCGCCACTGGTCGGTTTCCACATACACATCCACAAGTTTGAAAAGCATCTCTATCTTAAGCACATCGGTCTTCGCCAGAGCAGATGCCTTATAATAACTGCGTTCAGCCCTTTTGTACTCTTGTTCTTTTATCTGTTCATCTATTGCCTTATGAGCTGCTTTTACCGCTGCATCGCCATCTTTGATAAACTTTTCCGGGTTTTGGCTCAAATACAGAAATAGCAAAATAGCACCCAGTACGAAAAAAACAAAAACCACCGACCCAATAAGTGCGACTTTTTTATTCAATCTTCTCTTTGCCATAAATTTCTCCTTCCTTTTATCAAAGTCTGCAAACACAGAGGCTATCTTTTCCACCTGTGCAGGCACTACAGGCGCAGGCAGTTTCTTTTGTTAAATCATGCATCTTTCGGCCCCGCTACCTTTAATTTATTCATCACTAACTGCTCTTCCATTTTTCCAAACGGGCCAATACTCTTTTTCTAAAATGGGCAGGATTACGCTTAAGAGCTTTTGGCTTGCTGCCACTGCTTCTTCTTTGCTCGGGTAAACTTTTACACTCCCCTCCCGCCCCTCCGCACTAAACCTCGTATAAAAAAACTTCCACTCAACCTTGGAGAAGTACGAATACTTGCCGAAAAGATTTTTATTCAGAACTACTCGAGCCTCCTCTCTACTGGCGGCATAACGTCCATTAACACTAAAAAGGTACAGAACCTGAAATTCTGTACTATTTTGCCGGTAATCAGAATCTGCACCGGCAAAAACAAGGTGTCTTGCCGAAATTTCTTTATCGACACCCTCTTTATTTACTTCCAACGACACGCTACTGGATGCCAGTCTTTGATAGCCGACGCCCATATAGCATTCATCCGGCACATGCACCACGCGTGGGTCTGGAAGCTCGTAATAAGTAATGAACAATGAACAATAACGAACAGCACTATCAGCCGGCGCATCGAGGTCCTCCAGAACCCACTGAATATAATCCTCTGTGCCAAGGGCCTCAACAATTTCGTTGTTTTCAATTTTCTCTTTCGATACGACCCTGTAAGGAGCCAATCCTTTTTCTTCCAAAAAATCCAAAGATTTTTTTAAGGGCAATGGTTCCTTTTTTAAGTACACCCCGAAACTTTTTATAGCAATAGACATACCGCTGCCAGCTATTGCAAGCACTGCTGCACATATCAAAAACGCCGGCTGCATATAGTGTTTAATGAACGCGCTACCCGCCATTCTTGTCTGCCCTTTTTCACTTCCGCTATTTTCTTTCATCTATCCGTTGACCACTATAACTATTCACTTACGACGAATCACAATATCCTCGGTAACCGTCTCAGCCTCTTCAACAAACAAACTCGACATAAACCACGCAAGAAAACCATATAAACCAAAAGCTAATGGCAACATCGACAAGCCAAGAATATCATGATAAATACCCTGGGCATACCTTGGGTCTATCAGAACATGAATAAATCCGGTAACCGTAACTCGTATGATGTTGCAAAATATCGCTATCGGTATCGTGCTGGCCAACAAAACGATTCGCTGCCATATAGGTCTGTAGTGCAAATATGCCATAGCAACGCCCAAAGCCAAAAAGGCCATCAGCAATCGCATTCCACTACACGCCTCGGCTACATTAAGTGGAGGTTCCAGCTTTTGGCCCTGATAAACTACATCTATCACCACACCGCTGACCGTAGCTTCCAGCCCGTTAACCAAATTCAGCAAAACGGTAGCAACCCTTGCCGCCAACTGCCGCATCGGCATAGTCAAACTAACATAATATCTCGACGGCAATGGAATAGCAAAGACCAAAAACGCAATGGGAAGCCACGTATATCTGATCAAACGCCATCCACCCAAAAACAACACAATCGCTCCAAGAGTTGCTATCATGCCCAGGGGACGAAAGTACGCATATTGGAAGTGAACTATGTTAAGAGGGTAAAACACAATCCCGCAAATCAGAAAAAACAAACCCAGATAATTCGGTTTGCTTTGAAAGTTCAAAATCTTGCTCTTTGTCTGGTTAATGAAGTATAGACTAAAAAGGGGAATTAGAAAACCATGCGACCAGCTGCTATCAGTAAGCCATCTGTGAACAATAGTCTCAATTTCGTTATAAAAAAGATAGACAAACAATCCTCCAATTATCATCATCTTAACGTAACTATGCACCGGAAGTTCGCTCCAGCTTGTGCGAACCGAGCTCCCATCCCCGGGGGACGGCGTCCCCCCACTTCCCCTTAGGGGCGAATGCCTTTCGTCGCGTTTGCGGTCGTTTCCCACCTGGGAAGGTTTGCAAATGAGGTCCTGGTTCCCTTTTACTTGGGCTGCCCTTTTGCGATTTTCTGCAAAATGGAGTCCTTTTGCAATAGAAGAAGCAATATTGTCCGCCATAACCAAAAGATTCTTTTAAAACCAGTGTGGTATTGGCCTGCGAGTTCCGTAATCTCTATCTCCAAAATTACGGTCGTAAATGAAACCGAAGCCGTAAGTTGCCCTGAAGGCATTTCGCAAAACCGCCCGCCACCTGGCCGTAGGATGTGTGCCGACATTGATAAGGTCGAGCGGTTTAATAAAAAAGTCCGGCTGTTCGCCACTGGCGATTTTATCCAAATCCACCATAACCGTTTCTTCTCTGTTCCTGCTGATTCTCCTTGTCACCTCACAACGTCTTGGCCATGCCAAAGGCCCCAAACCACCCGCTGCAGCCACAGCCATCTTCAAAGTAATTGGTCGGCCATCCATAGGCACAACTCCCTGAAAGTTGGTATTACCGTAAATAAAGTATTCGCCGGTAACATCGACAGGGACATGAATACTATCACCGGGCCTTATAACAATATTATAGCGAGGGTCGCCACTTCGCAACTTATCTGCAGGAATTTCTATAACTCGTGTCTGTACTCCTCCAGTTCCTACCTCATCCCAGCTGAAATCCTCCGGCACTCTTTCCCTAAGCGGCTCGGCTGGTTTCCCGGGCTCGATTGCAGCCTCCGGCTCTGTCGGCCTTGGCCAATCGATTCGAATCGGAACCCATTTGCCATCTTGAAAAATCCACTCAATACGGCCTGTTTTGTCCTCATTTATTGGCGCATCTATTGTCTCGCGACCAGTCGATACAGCTGATGACTCCGGTATATCTTCTGCGTCCGCCGGCGCCTTCTCGTCATCGGCTAATGATTCAAAACCCTCTGGTAAGGCCGCCTCGGCGAGTTCCTTATCCGTTATCATCTCCGCCGAAGCTATAACTAACCCAGCACCGACCCAGTTGGTACTGGGCCACTGCTGTTTCGCTCGTGGCGCTATTATCTCCAGCATTTCTTGTTCAGGTTCGATTAGTTCCTCCAGCTCGACTGGCTCAGCAACCCCTATGTCAACAGGCTCTGTTATTGCTTCTTTGCCCGTAAGGGGACGGGAAACATAAACGTAGCTTGCGTTGAATTGTCTTATTCCGCCTGCTATGGCAATTGCATCGGTCAACCTAAAACTATACCGCGGAATTGCATATCTGCCCGGCCCTGGGACACCGTCACCCCATATTGAAAACGTGCGTTGTTGTGAACTAAGCAGGGTCACGACAACTGATGGCTCTTTCAATATACTCGGCGAAAGGATTTGCCTTATCTCCTCCTCAAGCTGCGATTCAGTCAAACCTGCCGCCTCAGCCACCCCAACTTCCGGTATGGATATCTTGCCGGTTTCGGTAACCGCATAATCGTTTTCAAACGGTACTCCCTCTTGAAGCAGTTCGAAAATGGATATTCTCACAACGTCGCCCGGATTAAACACATAGTCAGTTTCATAAGCTATAACGTCTATTGGTCTCGGCTCTTCCGCTCCCTCCCAAACCGACGGGATCTCTTCTGCCACACCCAATGAATCCAGTATCACATTCACCGCCGGAACAGGACGAAACCTGCCTACTTGCATGGGGTCAAAAAACTTATTACCACAGCCGGCGAAAAACAGAAGACAGAAGGCAGAAAACAGAAGATAGACCCGATTTCGACTCGCTTCGCCGAGGCGAGAATTTGACTTCTGACCCCTGCCTACGGCTTGGGTTCCCGCTTTGCGGGGTCCCACTTGCAGGGGCGGGATTCTGACCTCTGACCTCTGACCTCTGACTTCTGATAGTGGGTTCATCTCACTAACATCCCAAAAAACAGTCCTATGGACTCCTTACGGAGAGCACTTGGCCGAAGTAACTTATGCACTTATAATCGGTTTAACGCGTTGTTGGCTTAACTTTTTTAACTGCCATAAGGCCAATATTACAAAGAAATTAATAGTGTATGCCGCGTATTCCATCTCCTGTCCCGCCTTACATACCACAAGATACGCTTCACGCTTTTTTCTGTCACAACTATAGGAGCGCAAAGCAGTTATGAGAGTTCGCATTTGGGGGCTATTGCAGGATGGAGTCCATAAAACTAACAGGCTTCGCTGGTTTAACCCACAGAATGGCTTCTCGCCCAGCCCTTCCGAAGGGCGGGGCTCGCTTTCTACAAAACAATCCATAATTTGACTATACCGCTTAAATACAGGATTTGTTCGCTGTGGCACGGGCTTCCAGCCCGTGAAAACACGGCCAAGATGGTCGTGCTACAGCCCGATAACTATCGCAATACCAGTATAGATGAAAGGACCATAGCTCTCGGCCCCCGCACCTATTTTTAGAATTGACCATCAAATAATATCAAAAAGCATCGTTTGTAAATTCGACGCCCAGCTAATAATAGACCGTCAACTCTCAAAATAGGTGCGAGGTTGGAGACCCTACGGCTTCCCCGTCGTCTCACATTTCAATTTCGCAAGCTGCTCCATCAAAGCATACCTTTGGGCTGCATCGCTGCTGGCAAGCTTGAGCAATTCCGCCGCTGCTTCCGGTTTCGATTGCTTTAACGTACGATAACGATTCTCGCTGTAGGCATACTCTTCGAAGTCAAGCGTAGGAGTCTTCGAATCAAGCTGTAGCGGGTTTTTTCCTTGTTCTTTAAGTTGCGGGTCGAACCTATACAACGGCCAATGGCCACAATCAACGGCCTTTTTCTGCTCTTGATAGCCCGCTGTCATATTGATACCGTGAGCGATGCAATGCGCATAGGCAATTATAAGCGAAGGGCCGGGGTAGCTTTCCGCCTCGATAAACGCCTTCACCGTATGGTTCGGATTTGCACCAATGGCGACCTTGGCAACATAGATACTGCCATAAACAATAGCCATAAGGCCGAGGTCTTTCTTAGGGCTTGGTTTTCCAGCCGCTGCAAATTTGGCCACCGCCGCCCTCGGTGTAGACTTCGACATCTGCCCACCTGTATTAGAATAGACCTCTGTATCCAGGACAAGCATATTGACATCAGCGCCACTGGCGAGAACATGGTCCAGCCCACCATATCCGATATCGTAGGCCCACCCATCGCCTCCAAGCGCCCATACGGATTTGCGGACGAGATAATCTGCAACTTCCAATAACTGCTTACAATCTGCACAATTGCTCTCTTTGGGTTCCCGCAAAACGGGGTCCCTGCACTGCTCTTTGAGTCTATCCACCCGTGTCCGCTGTTCTTCAATAGCAGCTTGTAGTGGTTCATTGGCCAATGTAGCTGTTCGGATTTCCTCTGCCAGCTTAGCATCAACGCAGCCCTTTTCTGTCACCCTGGCCAGCGAGTGGAGTGCCCGTTCTTTGAATTTGTCGACCGTCAATCGCATACCCATAGCAAACTCTGCACTGTCCTCAAACAAGCTGTTGCTCCAAATAGGTCCCCTGCCATCGAATCTCTTTCCATAAGGCGTTGTTGGCAGATTGCCGCCATATATCGAGGAACAGCCTGTAGCATTTCCAATCATAGCCCTGTCCCCAAAGAGCTGAGTAAGCAACTTTACATAAGCAGTTTCTCCGCATCCGGCACAAGCACCGGAATACTCAAACAAAGGCTGAATTAACTGGCTGCCCTTTACGGAATCGAATTTGAAAAGTTTCGGGTCTGTGTTCGGAATCGAGAGGAAGTATTTATAATTTTCGCGCTCGCTGCTGCGAATCGGCTCCTGCGGCACCATATTGATTGCCTTTCGGCCTGTGGGCTGCTTGTTTTCGTCCTTCTGCTCCGCGGGACAATTAAGCACGCAGGCAGCACAACCGGTGCAGTCTTCCGGTGCCACCTGAACGGTAAATTTCATACCGGCAAAATCTTTGCCTTTTGCATCTGTACTTTTGAGCGTTTTCGGAGCATCTCTGAGGTATTTTTCATCGTATGCTTTTATCCTTATAGCAGCATGTGGACAAAGCAAGGAACACCTGCCGCATTGAATGCAAATGTCCGGCTCCCACTGTGGTATGTTCACAGCGACGTTACGCTTTTCATATTGTGTGGTGCCGGTCGGAAACTTACCATCGGCCGGCATTTTGCTCACCGGCAATTTATCACCACGAAATGCAATAAGCTCGCCGGTAACCTCCCTCACAAAATCAGGTGCATCCTCCGGAACCGGCGGACGCATCTTTATTTTACTGGTAACCTTATCAGGAATTTTAACCTCATAAATCTTTTCCAGAGCACCATCAATGGCGGCATTATTCATCTCAACGATTTTCTCTCCTTTTTTACCGTAGGTTTTTTTAACAGCATCCTTGATGGCCTTAACAGCGGCATCCTGCGAGATAATATTGCTTATCTTGAAAAAGGCGGTTTGCATAATTACATTGATTCTTGGTCCCAGTCCAATTTCCTGTGCAAGCGAAATCGCATCAATGACATAGAACTTCAGCTTCTTTTCGATTATCTGCTTTTGTACTTCCTGCGGCAAAGTATCCCACACTTCATCCGAGCTATGACTGCTGGTTAGTAAGAACGTTGCGCCTGGACGGGCAGCCGAAAGCATGTCATACTTTTCCAGAAAGCTAGGGTTGTGACAGGCAACAAAATCAGCCTTGCCTACCAAGTACGGCCTGCGAACGAACTCCGGACCAAATCGCAGATGCGATATGGTCATAGCTCCGGCTTTTCTGGAATCATAAACAAAATAACCCTGTGCGTAATTGTCCGTTAACCCGCCGATGATTTTTATGGAGTTTTTATTTGCACCTACGGTCCCATCCGCCCCGAGGCCATAGAACATACCGGAGAAAAACCTGCCGCCCTCAATCCCGAAGGATTCATCAACATCCAGACTGGTATTGGTCACGTCGTCAATGATACCTACAGTGAAACCATTTTTGGGTTTTGCGGCGTCCAGATTATCAAAGACGGCTTTTACCATAGCCGGTGTAAAATCCTTCGAGCCCAGCCCGTATCGTCCACCAACAATCAAAGGATACTTTTCAAAAGACGTCTGGCCCCGGCTCATTGCATCACCGATTGCCGTGCGAACATCCAGATATAACGGCTCGCCGATAGAACCAGGCTCTTTCGTTCTGTCTAACACAGTGATTTTTTTAACGCTTTTTGGTAGGCAATCGATAAAGTGTTTGGTGCTGAACGGCCTGTAAAGCCGCACCTTTACAACACCGACCTTTTCGCCTTTAGAGGCCAGGAACTCAACTGTCTCGTGGGCGGTATCGGCGCCCGAACCCATAATAACAACGACCTTCTCCGCATCTTTCGATCCCACATAATCAAACAAGTGATAATTGCGCCCGACCACTTTTGCGAATTTGTCCATTGTCTCCTGCATAATCTGCGGCACAGCTAAATAGAATTTGTTCACCGCTTCTCTGCCCTGAAAGTAAACATCGGGATTTTGTGCTGTTCCGGAAATCTGAGGTCTGTCAGGCGATAGTGCCCTGGCCTTATGCTGAGCCACCAAATCTTCGTCAATCATCGCTCGCATATCATCGAAAGTCAACTCCTCGACCTTTTGAACTTCATGACTGGTCCTGAAACCATCAAAGAAATGTAAAAAAGGCACTCGTGAGGACAGTGTCACCTGCTGGGCAATGAGGGCAAAATCGCTGACTTCCTGAATATTACACGAACAAATAAAAGCAAAACCGGTCGCGCGACAAGCCATCACATCTGAATGGTCACCGAAAATCGAAAGCGCCTGACAGGCCAATGAACGAGCCGAGATGTGAAAGACGGTCGGCAACAGTTCCCCGGCTATCTTATACATATTGGGAATCATCAACAAAAGCCCCTGTGAAGCGGTAAAAGTTGTTGTTAAAGCACCTGTCACCAAAGCCCCATGGACAGCTCCTGCTGCGCCGCCTTCTGACTGCATCTCGGTAACAGACGGGACCGTCCCCCAGATATTAGTTTCGGCTTTTGCTGTTTTCGCATCGGCAATTTCGCCCATAGCTGAGCTGGGAGTAATCGGATATATTGCAATTACTTCGTTAGTAGCGTGCGCCACATAGGCCGCCGCCGTATTGCCGTCAATTGTAATCATTTTGCGCTTCATCTTTTCTCCACTTTGCTAAGATAACAAAAGTAAATAACTTAACAGACCCTGCCACTACAGCAGGCCTTCAAACCATATCTCAAGGACCCAATTTCGTAAAAAGATGACGAAATGAGAACCCCAAAGGAATTTTTATACAACTTTTTATTGGATTAAGCAATGTAAATTTCGCCAGAACTGAAAATCGCAACTATAAAATGAAAACCAACCCAGTTAGAAGCCGCTCGTTAGCTTCTAACTGGGCTAAAAGCTGTAAATTCCCGCCCCCATCCAATACCTACAATTATGTTCCAACCGCTGACAAAAAGGCCTCGATGTTTTCCGTTGAGACATCGGGGGGCATACCGCCGCCGCAGGAAATAATAATCCGACTCTTGTCCGCTACCGAATCAAGGGCGGCCTTGACACTGTTACGCACATCTTCGGGCGTCCCCATTGCAAGAACATCACGCGGGGGGATGTTTCCGAGCAGTGTGACCTTGTTACCTGTGAGCTTCTTCATCTGGTCTAAGCTGTGCTCGTAACTGAAATTGAACAAATTTATGCCGATTTCAGCCAGGTACGGAGCGCAAACCAAACCTGCAGCATCATTGTGGAAGAACTTGACTGCAACATCGAAGGCGCCGTAAATCTTCTCAAGATAAGGCTTGGCAGCCTGTTTAAAATCATCGTCACCAAGAAAACCGATTATGTCATCTAAAATTAAAATGCCGTCTATAGACGGAAAAGTTCCTATCTGCAGTTTTAACCAATCGATGATAAAATCCGTAACAATCTCAAGCAACTTTTGCGTTTCATCAGGATTGATTTTGATGGCCATAAGGAATTCAGTGCTGCCCATAAGGAATGTAGCGATGTTTAACGGGCCACGAGCAGTTGCAAACTTTATAGAGTGACCTTCATCGGTAATCTTGCTCTGGTAGTGCTTGAGGCGATTGATAACAAATGGCAGCATGCCGTCCTTTGACGGGTTGGGTTTAGTAATAGAGCCGGCAGAGGCTATATCTGTAATAATCTTGTGAGCAAACGGATGTCCGTTTTGCTCCCAGGAGCATTTGGCACCGAAGGCGGACGGCTCTGTGCACATGCCGAACTCGGCCCAGAAACCCGGTAAGAACATTGTCTGAGGAAAACGCTTCTCAGCTTTGAGATTCGAATCGAACCATAACTGCTCATCAGTGAAATAATCGAGAGCGGAGATTCCTGTCCAGCCAGGCAGCCAGGGACTATCGATAATAAAACCGGCAGGCAGAGGGTCAAAGACTTCGCCGTTTATCACACTTATTAGTTTTTCCCATTGCTCATCAGTCATTGGTCTTTACTCCTTAACGAGTCAAGAGTTTCGCTCAAATATCTACGGTGCATTTACTCAGCCCTCCGGAAGGGCGGGGTTTACGCACAATTTCACTATTCAAGGCCGAAAAAGTCAAGCCATTGTTCGGTTTCGCTTTCGCTAATGCCCTGGCGTTTCGCAAGCGGTTCTTTTACTTTCCTTTTGCGGCTTAATTGCTTTCGGACATCATCCCAGAAAACCTGCGACTTTACCGCTGTTGCTTTTCTTTTCCGAGCTGCATCTCGCAATCTTCTGTCACTGCTGACAATAGTCAATCTTTTTGGAGCCGTGCTTGCTTTTATCTTTTCCTCGATTACCGTGTCGGCGTCGCTGCGCAAGCCGGCGAAAAAGACCTCCAAATTGCTTATATTATCAAATCCGCCTTTGTCCCGAGGCCCCGTGCCGTCAAAGATAATCTCACCTTTTTCATCAATCAGTTTCAAATACCCGCTTATAATCCGGCACAACCGAACATCGCTGATTGTCCCGGAATCAGGGTCCTCTTTATGAATCCCGCCCCTCCGAGGAGCGGGATGAATTGAGTGCAGCAAATTATGACCGTCAATAATTATCATCTCTTGGGTTGTTTAGAGCAAATCATTAAACTCTGATACTGATAGGCGCATCCCTGCTTTCTTGCGAAAGCAAGAAGGGAGGTGTAACTTGCTGATAGTTCAAACTCGCAACCTCCCCTCATAATGCTATCTCTAATTGCTCAGAATCCGGTGAAAAGCTGGCATCGTCCTCCACGGGTTCTAAGTAGAGTTCAATTGCCTCACAAATATTTTTTAAAGCTTCTTCACGTGTGTCCCCATCGCTCACGCAACCCGGAAGGGAAGGAACAATAACAGTATATCCACCTTCTTTGCTTGGTTCCAAAACAACTCTAAATTTCATTTTACTATACCTCCGATGAAATTGTAGCATGTCCACCGCACTTTAGCAACATAACATTATGTATCCAATTGATTCTGTTATTTTCCGCTATATCTTCTATTGTCGAAACTTGATGCTCGAAACTCGATTCTCGTAATTGGTAATCGGTTTAAATCGAATATCGAGTATCCAGCATCGAGTTATGCTTCAAATCTTATCTCGCCGCCGACAATTGTCTTTTCGACCTTGCCCTTGACGGTCCAGCCGTGATAGGGGCAGTTTCTGCTTTTAGAGCGGAACTTATTTACGTCGATTTCATACTCAGCATCAGGGTCGATGATAGTAACATCGGCCTGCTTTCCTATACCGAGTGTTCCTTTATCAACACCGATTATCCTGGCGGGTCTTGCCGTCATCAATTCGATAAGCTTCGGCCAGTCTAAAATACCCGGCTCGATAAGCGCCTTAACATAAAGGGCCAAAGCACATTCTAGGCTTGCTATGCCAAAAGGTGCGGTTAAAAATTCCAGTTCCTTTTCGCTTTTCAGATGCGGGGCATGGTCTGTCACCAGGGCGTCAATCAAACCCTCGGCAATCGCTTCTTTCAGAGCCTCGATATCTTTTTCCGTTCGCAGGGGAGGATTGACTTTGTAGTTGGTATCATATTCGGCGCAACACTCTTCGGTTAAAAGCAAATGGTGCGGCGTTACCTCACAGGTAACCGGCAAAGAATCCTTCCTGGCAGCTCTAATCAGCTCAACCGAACCGGCTGTGGAGATATGCTGAGCGTGGTAGCGGATGTGGCACGGCCATCTTGGCCGTGTTTTCACGGGCTGGAAGCCCGTGCCACAGCAGATTTTCTTAACGAGCTGAATATCCCGCCACAGCATCGCTTCTTCGGCCAGGACATCAATGCCGGGCAGCCCAAGTATCGTTGCGTAATAGCCGGCGTTCATAACGCCGTCTTGGGCAAAGCTGTCATCCTGACAATGCTGTGCTATTACTACGTCAAGCATAGTGGCATATTTCAGTGCTCGCAGCATCACCGCAGGATTCTGGACACCATTGCCATCATCAGTAAAACCTACGGCGCCGGCCTCGGCCATAAAACCCATCTCCGCTAACTCTATGCCTTCTCTTGCTTTTGTGACGGCACCCATCGTATAAACGTGCGTTTTTCTCGCTTGTCTGCCCTTTCGATGAATGTATTCGACGTCAGTCTCGTTCTCGATAGGTGGATTGGTATTCGGCATACAAACAACCGAAGTAAAACCTGCCGCCACCGCTGCTGCTGAGCCGCTTGCTATCGTCTCTTCTTCTTCGTCGCCCGGCTCGCGAAAATGGACGTGTATATCAATCAGACCCGGCACCACCAATTTGCCGGTGGCATCGATGGCCGCCTGCGCAGATTTTTCGACTTTGCCGACCTCTGCAATGTTGCCGTTGACAACAAGCACATCACATTCTTTATCGATGCCGTTTGCAGGGTCTATCACCCTGCCGTTTTTTATCAATAGTTCACTCATAGTAAAATTATCAACCGCAAATAATCATCCTTGCATTGCTGCTGCCTGATTAACCAAAAACAATACCGCCATTCTCACAGCCAGACCATTTTTTACCTGCTCCAAAATAACACTGTTGGCGCCGTCGGCCACTTCGCTTTCCATCTCCAGACCTCTGTTAATCGGGCCGGGGTGCATAACCAGAATATCGGGTTTTGCCCTTTTCATACGCTCCACCGTCAGGCCGAAATAATGCGAGTATTCCCGCACCGAAGGAAAAGGATTGCCGCCGAGCCGTTCAAACTGAATCCGTAGCATATTTATCACGTCAACCTTTTCAATGACCTTATCAAGCGAATAGCTTACGCCGACCGGCAGCCGGTCAACCTGCGCCGGCATAAGCGTCGGCGGGCCGACAAATATTACTTCGGCACCGAGTTTCGTCATCGCCCACAGACAACTACGGGCAACGCGTGAGTGGGCAATATCGCCGACAATTGCTATTTTCAAACCTTCGAGAGTGCCTTTAAATTTGCGAATGGTATAAACATCTAAAAGCCCCTGCGTGGGGTGTTCGCAGAAACCGTCGCCTGCGTTTACTACACAAGCGCTGATATTCCTGCTCAGGAATTTCGGCGCACCGCCGACATTGTGCCGAACCACAACAATATCAATCCCCATAGCTTCCAGATTTTTGGCCGTATCTAATAGCGTTTCACCTTTGCTGACGGAGCTGGCCGTTTTGGTGAACTCTATAACATCAGCGCTTAATCGACTTGCCGCCAGAGTAAAGCTGTTTCGCGTCCGTGTGCTGTCTTCAAAAAATAGATTGCAGACAACTTTGCCTCGTAAAGGCGGGGCTTTTTTCACTGACCGAGTGCTTATCTGCTCGAAACCTTTGGCTGTGTCGAGAATATATATAATCTCTTCTGCGCTCAAATCGCGCAAACCCAACAAATGCTTGTGCTGCCACCGGAATTGTTTACCTTTTCTTATTAGCGCCATAATATTAAAAACTAAAAACTTAAAGCTGAAAGTGAAAAACTATAATTCAAAATTCAAAGCTACAGCCTTGCCACCACTGG
>Ga0315543_1000963_pt1 | contig 32962 bp, 33 predicted proteins | sample SalMarSW160210MG_2_FD_203098 | JGI IMG/M metagenome (GOLD analysis project Ga0315543, IMG submission 203098) | Salt marsh sediment microbial communities from the Plum Island Ecosystem LTER, Massachusetts, United States - Salt Marsh Sediment SW1601-210 ... | reverse complement strand
AAAGAATGGTTGTGACATGATATTGATCCTCCGTAATCGTTAACATTGTCTCTAACCATTCTTTCGACATAATCTTATGAAACTGTTCAAATATTTCTCAAATCAGCTTAGCTTAGTATTATCTATAAGATCAATTTCTTGTTCAACTTCAATTCCGGAAACCAATTGGATCTCACACAACGGATTTCCATCTAGCTCAATATATTTATTAAGATTATCTAAAGTTTTCTCTACATCGTATCTATCAGTGTTATACAAGAGCCACTTTATAATCCATTTTAAATCAACTCGAAATGCGGAAGAACCACAATTAAATAACTTTCCATCGAAGATTGAAAACTCGGGAATTCTCTTTGTTGCTGCTAATAGCTTGTCTTCGATTTCTTTTTTAACATTAACGTGATTGACAATATAAGTTTCTTTATCTGTGTACCGAATATCTTTTGGAGGTTCACTAAAGGTTATTCCAGATGATTTTGCCTCTTCAAGTAACGGTGATAATTTAGTCGTATCCATAAAAACGAAAAGCTGGATTCCGTATCAAGTACGGAATGACAAAGTAAGTCGCCGTGCCGGCGGACGCTAAACAACTAAACAAAGGATTCGATTTTTTCGGTACAGATTTTTTTTATTAATCGTTGCAATACTTTCACTCGTTTGGCGAGATATTCGAGCTCGGATTTGGTAATTTTGTAGCTCTTCTTATAACGGGCATCGACATAGGCGTGCTTCAATAACTTAAATAATCTATCCTGCTCGGCGGTATCTCTCGGAAAGACCTTTGGAAATTGGCCATCCATATTCGCAGCACGTTTGCCGAGCGTCTCGAGATTGTGCATCTTGGGCTTGTTGCCGGTGAAAACTACAATGACCGTATGATAAAAACGCTCCGTCGCTTGATGAAGATGAAAAGCGGCTTCTTTGTACCATGCCCTCCTTAAATCATATTGAAAATGAGAATAAAAGTGCTTAGCACTTTCGAACCATTGTTTGAAATCTTCTTTTGCGATTTTTTTCTTGTCGGCGGGGGTTAATTCTCTGGGTTCGGCGAGCTTATATTTTTTGGAGTCGTAGAGGACTATGCCTTCCCGTTTGATATCGACGAAGAAGTAATGGCCCTGCGAGATGGAGGTGTTTACGTAATCGATGCCGTGATAAATGATACTTACGGGGGTCTTAATTTGCTTTTTTCTCTCGATGGCCTGCTCTACGAAGGTCTGCTTTCTGGCCTGGGCGGCGATTTTCTGGGTTGGGGTGATAAGCAGGATGTCGAAGTCGGAGACGTATTCGTAGATTACCTTGTCTTCGACGTAGCTGTCTTCGACCCAGGTGTTGCGGGCGTATGAGCCGAAGAGGATGAGCATCTGGGCTTCGGGGAATTTGTCACGGATTATGCGAGTGATGAGCTTTAGCTCGTCCTGCTTGTGCTTCGGCAGATGTGAAAGGCTCTTTTTCATAAGATGGCATTATTGTCGATTACGGCCATAGAGTAAAGCAAAAACTCGATGCGGGTTTTGGGATTGCCATGTCGGGAAAGAAGCTGCGAAGGGCAAGACTTCGGGCTTGATTTTTGTTTTTCACTTGGATAAACTCCAGTCAACCGATGTCGAGTTTGGAGCAAAATTCCGTTGGTATCGAGGATTGGCTCAAGTTAATCAGGGCTGATAACGTCGGCCCGGTCACTTTTTCCCGGCTTGTAAAACATTTCGGCTCGCCGGCTCGCGCTCTGGAAGCCTCGGTTAGTGAACTGGCCAAGGTAGATGGAATAGGTTTTAAGACCGCTGAGCAAATTTCCGCAACGCGTAACAAATTCGACACTACTGCTGAGCTGGAACTGGCCCACAAGCTCGGCGTATGGATAATCAACCTTGACGATGAGCGTTATCCGCCTGTGTTAAAGCAGATTTACGACCCGCCGCCAGTCCTTTACATAAGGGGGAGTTTTACTGCCGCTGATAATTTAGCTATTTCGATAGTTGGCTCCCGCCGATGCAGTTTGTATGGCCAGGAGCAATCTTCTCGGATTGCTCATTTTTTAAGTTCTGCCGGCTTTACTATTTGTTCCGGAATGGCCCGCGGCATAGATACCGCTGCACATCAGGGTGCGTTATCGGCCGGCGGACGCACAATCGCTGTGCAGGGCTGCGGTCTGGCAAATATCTTCCCGCCGGAGAACAAGAAGCTGTTCGAGCTTATAGCCGACTCCGGCGCCTGCATCAGCGAATTACCGCTGCGGTATGAGCCGCTGGCTGAAAACTTCCCGCCTCGCAACAGAATCATAGCGGGCCTGTCGCTTGGGACGATTGTTGTCGAGGCAGGTCCAAGGTCCGGAGCGCTAATTACTGCCAGAGCGGCGCTCGAAAATAATCGGGAGGTGATGGCGGTGCCGGGGAAAATTGATTCGCCGTTAAGTAAGGGCGCACATCGATTGATAAAACAGGGGGCCAAATTGGTCGAGTCCGTGGAAGATGTGATGGAGGCCCTCGGCTATATCGGAGAGCAGTTGCAAAGCCATGTAACTGCCGCGGCGGCAAGGGCGTCTGAAAGGATTGAAAAACCTTTGTTCGATGTCAGCCGGTTGAATTTGAGCGGAGATGAAAAAACGATTTATGATTGTCTGAGCAGAGAGCCGTTGCATATAGAGCAGATAATCACAGGGACGAATTTGACTCCGGGCGGCATTAACGCCGGCTTGATATCGCTGCGGCTTAAGGGGCTGATAAGACAATTGCCGGGCAGTCTGTTCCTGCGACATTAGTTTTTACCATGGTTGGTGGTTGTATATTTAAGGAAAGGTTATTATGCCGGATACATTTGCTATAACTATAATTTTTATCGTCCTTGCTACTGTTGTTGCCGCTTTTGTCAGAAGAAGGAGCAGGGATAAATGTCTGAAGGATTTTGGGCAGAACATAGTAACCCTCGAAGAAACAGGCGGTAAGATAGTTTGGGGTAAATTGAGGGTGGAAAATACCGGACTGGAGTTTGCCTATCTGGATAAGCATATAGACAAGCAGGGGCACGAAGAGACCAGCTATATTCTGTATAAATACGAGTATCCTAAAATTGCGGTTTTGGTTCGCTACCACGACCAATTAAGCGAATTCAATAGGAAGAAAAGAGAGAAAGAATTGAAATGGACCTATCATCCAACATTGCTGCGAAGACTTAAAAGGAAACTGCTGAACGTCTTCAAGACGGTTAGAGATTCGGTGATGGAGGTCCTGAATATGTTAATCAGTCAGGCCAAGAAAGCTGCTCCGGCGGGGGCGGTATTAAGCTCTCAGGAAAAGTACGTCTCTCAGATGAAGCAGGAATTGATGGGTTCAGTGGGGACTTCTTTCGAGCCTTTATTGGAAAGATATATCGGTCATAGAGTTGTGGTTGAGCTGGTTAAGGGCGATAAGATATTCGAATATCCGGGCGTATTGAAGGAATACACAGCTGAGTTTATTGAAGTTATGGACGTTGATTACAGGGTGAAAGAAGATGAGCCGACCAGAAAGGCGGATTTGGTCGTGCTTCGGAAATACGGCGTTGTCCGGCATCTCGGAGAATAGGTTAAAATGTTGAGAGATTTAATAGTAAAGAACAGGAGCTATCGGCGTTTTTTTCAAGAACAAGCCGTAGATATTGATACATTGAGAGAGCTTGTTGACCTTGCGAGACTTTCTCCATCGGCAGCGAATCTGCAGCCGTTAAAGTATATCCTCTCCTGCACGCCGGAAAAGAATGCTTTGATATTTCCGCACCTTGCCTGGGCAGGTTATCTTAAAGATTGGCCCGGGCCTTGTGAGGGCGAGAGGCCGGCTGCATATATCATCATACTCGGAGACAAAAGGTTGAGTGAATCTTTCGGCTGTGATTATGGAATAACGGCACAAAGCATTCTTTTAGGGGCGACAGAAAAAGGTTTAGGCGGCTGTATGATAGCGTCGGTAGAGAGAGACCAACTCCGCAAGGATTTAGATGTTCCATCCGATTATGAAATACTTCTTGTTCTGGCCCTTGGCAAACCTAAAGAGACAGTAGCAATCGAAACAGTCGGCCCTGCCGGAGACATCAAATACTGGCGCGATAGTGAAGGTGTGCACCACGTGCCGAAGCGGCCGTTGGATGAGATCATAATCGGTTAGGCACCAGGCGCTGAGGGCGGTTCACAAACGGCGCTTACTTTTTTCTTACAGCGATTGTGTAGATTGGCCTTTGTTCCTTGAGGTATTTTCTTTCGAAGTTTGTACCGACCCATTCGCCAACGTTGGTGCCGGCGGTCGGGAAGAATTCGATTTCTTCCAGCCGGTCACTGAAAGCTGCCAGGACTTTCTGTATTTGCTCGAAATACTCAGCGTGGTCGGTAGTGATTCTGATAGTTCCCGCAGGAGTCAGGCAGCGGAGGAGCTGTTCAAGGTTTGCAGGGACAAAGAAGCGTCTTTTGTGGTGGCGTTTTTTGGGCCAGGGGTCCGGGAAATAAATGTGGAAACATTCCACGCAGTTATCCGGGACGAAATTGGTTAAAAAATGTACGGCATCGGTGCGGATTATTCTTGCGTTTTTCAGTCCCCATCGCCCGATGCGGTCGACGGCGTAGCGATAGTATTTGCGTGCCCACTCGATACCGAGAAAATTGACGTCCGGCTGGGCCATAGCCTGATTGAGCAGGAAGGTGGCACGGCCTGTGCCGATTTCAATATGGACGGGGTTTTTCCGTCCGAAAATCTGAACAAAGTCGATTTTGCCATCCAAATCTTCGGGCTTTAGAGCGACCGAAGGATAGTCCTTTAAGATTTTGGCCATCGGCAAAGTTATCCCAAGCAATACAGCTAAAACAAGCTTCGATGCCAGCATTATACACGAAAACATCGCTTTTGGCGAAGATGTAACCTGCTTTTTGGGGGCTGTGTGCGATTAAAGTCGATGCGGAGGGTATTCGATAAAAAAGAGGCTGTGAACCCCGTAAGTTAACCGTTGCTCTTACGGGGTGAACTCAATTATCTGCTGGTGCGTATTTATTATTAGGACTGAGCCTTAATAGATTAAAGAGGGAACTTTGAAGAATGATTAGGCAATTGATTAAAAAGCGGCGTAAGTGGGTTCTGGTAGATATCAATACGCAAAAAGATTTCTTCCTTGCCGGGGGTAATACATGTATAAGGAACCACAGGAGGGTTTTAGCCAATGTTCGCAGGATGATGGCATGGGCCAGACATAACAATGTTCGGGTAGTCTCGACCTGCGAGGTTTACCCCAACCATAATGGTGTTAAAGAGGTCGGCTACTGTATTGACGGTACGGACGGGCAAAAAAAGATACGGTACACATTGCTGAGCAATCGGGCCAGTTTCCCTGCAGACGGCAGCACTGATTTGCCGGTAGATATACTGCGGCGGTACAGGCAGATTGTTCTGCATAAGCGCTGCGTTGACCCGTTCAACGAGCCCCGGATAGAAAGACTGCTCAGTGAGGTGCGGGCTGATAATTTTGTTCTCATCGGCGCCAGTGCCGAAGGCTCTGTTAAAGCGATGGCATTGGGACTGCTACAGCGAGGCAAGAACGTCAGTGTTGTAGTTGACGCAGTGGGTTTGCTCGATAAGCACGAGGCAAAACTGGCGCTTCGCAAGATGGGGGCGAAAGGAGCGAAGTTAATCGAGACAAAGAAGCTCGCAGGAGTTTCTCGTTTGAGACGAGTAGGTATCTGCGATTGCGAAAGCTGTCGGGGACGAGTGGGGAAAACAGCAGTAAAAACCGGAACACAGTATTAAAAGGCCTGTATTCTTAGGCATCGGCGGTTTTCAAAAATCTTCCCTATAGACCATAGTGTTGCTTAGATTGTTTGGTTTCAGAGCAACATTTGACACCAAATCACTGAATTGTTGGTATTATCAGAGGGCACTCGGTCTTCACAGGCGAATAAAGCATCGGTAAAAGCTGAGCTAATGGGACCGGTTCAAATAAGCCGATATTCATATTGGTTGATTGTATATGTAACATAATCATTGATAATGGTCTGGACACAAGGTACAATTCTAAAGATTATAAAGTAAAAATCGATATCATATTTATTGGAGGTTTATAGCTATGTTACTTTGGATTTTCAGAGCCATCTTTGTTATTATTGTTGCCGCAGTTTTACTTGCCTATCTTAGTTCCGAGGAGATTTCCGGGGAGGTCGGCAGAGCAAATTTTTATGCGATTCTTTGGAGCGGTGTGGGGCTGGCGTTGGTCACTTTCCTTGTTGATGTTCTTACGCCGAAGAAGTCTTTAGCTGCGCTGGCGGGAGTGTTTTTTGGGCTTTTGGTGGGGATATTTGCCAGTTGGGCGTTGGCGCCGGTGCTGGATATGATAAACGAGATTTATCGTTTAGGCTTAAGTGAGATGGCGATTCAGGCGGTCAAGTGGATAATGGGGGTTTGTATATGTTATCTTACAATCAGTATTGTGATGCGGACCAAGGACGATGTGCGTTTTGTGGTTCCTTACGTCGAATTTGCCAAACAGACTAAGGGTACTCGGCCGTTGGTTTTGGATACATCGGCGATTATCGACGGGCGGATAGCAGATTTGTATCAGAGTAGATTGTTTGACGCTCCGTTGATTGTTCCGCGTTTTGTTCTCAATGAGCTGCAATTAATAGCGGATTCCGCCGACAAGCTCAAGCGTAACCGCGGCAGACGGGGACTTGATATACTTAACAGGATGCAGACAGATTCTGTTATTGACGTAGAGATTGATGACAGCATCATTCCGGAAGTCGAGGAGGTCAAAGGCGTGGACCAGAAATTGATGGTCTTTACCAAGAATTGCAATGGACGATTGGCAACGACCGACTATAACCTCAGCAAGGTTGCACGGGTGCGTGAGGTGGATGTAATGAATATAAACGATTTGGCCAGCTCGCTAAAGACGATTGCTTTGCCGGGTGAGATTATGAAAGTTAAGATACTAAAGCCCGGCGAAGAGGCAGAGCAGGGTATCGGTTATCTGGATGACGGGACAATGGTTGTTGTCGAAGGCGCTCGCAACAAGATTGGGCGAGACCTGGCCATTAGCGTAACCAGTTCACTGCAGACTTCGGCGGGCAAGATGATTTTCGGAAAGTTCGAAGGTTTTGCACAGAAAGGGAACGACAAAGGGCGAGCATCGTATAAAAAACCGACTGTTACGAATACATAAGGAAACACAAGGGGTAAAATCGCAAAAGCGCTCTTTTGTTCTTGTCTTCGGTTGAGTCAACAATACCGGATTCTTGGAAACTATTTAGACCTCAGAAGGTATTTTACGAACAGCGCAGCGGCGGATAAGAGACCTGCGGCGAATAACGGCCAATGAAAGTGGGATTTGAAATCGGCTTCAGCAACGTGCAGGCCGGCAATGTAAAAAGAGGCAACCACAACAAGGGCGGCGAGGATGAAAGCAAGCCAGCCGGTCAGAGTCGGTCTGAGGGGTCTTGCTTGAGAAGAGCGGTAAAGTATTATTATGGCAAATATGAGCAGTGTAAGCGAGACAAGGATTGGAGCCAGGACAGGACCGGCCCAGACGGCGGGTATTAGAAATAGTATGTCCCAGTCCATAATTGAGCCGGGCCAGCCGATAAGGACCTTTAGCCAGATGTAGTAGAAGATGTCCCAGGTTGCGAAGATGGTTAGAAAAAATGCGAACCGCTGCTGAAGATTTCGGCCAAACAGCCAGGAGGCGGTAAAGATTAAAACCAGTGTGGCGGCTTCTCTGCCGGTTTCCGTTAGTAAAAGTCGTTTCCACAGTGGACTGATGCCAAATTCAGTCAGGGGAAAAGTGAAGCCGGAAGGGTGAAAGATTGTTCGCAGATAAACAACCACAGCGGCTTCAATGTATGCAAAGGCAACGCCGAAGACGACAACAATGCAAAATCGTTTTAGCATTGCTTCCAGAGGTTGCGGGGATGTATCTGATAATTGTTCGTGCATTCGCATTATAGATTTTTTAATTCCTTTAGCAGTGCCGGGATGATTTTCTTTTCTGGTACTACCGCTGTTTTTCGGCCATTTTTGTAGATGTATGCTTTATTCTTTGCGGCGCAGATAGCCAAGTCAGCGTCGGCGGCTTCGCCGGGGCCGTTGACTATACAGCCCATCACGGCAATGCGCAGCGGTTTATCGATGCCGGCCAGGGCTTTTTTTACTCGGTGGGCCAACTTGATTACGTCAATTTCAGCGCGGGCGCACGTCGGGCAGACTATCAGCTCCGGCATCGAGCGTTTGTAAAGGCCGAGTGCGATTAGAATCTGTTTTGCAATTTTTGTTTCCACGATTGGATTACCGGCAGCACTTACTCTAATCGTGTCGCCAATACCTTCTGTGAGCAGTGTCCCAAGCGCAATGGCTGAAGGTATTTGAGCGTCTTCGGGAAGGCCTGCGTGGGTTAAGCCGAGGTGAATTGGATAGTCGAAGGTTTCTGCGATACAATGGTTGACTTCGATGGTTCGCAGGCAGTCACTGCTTTTTACACTGAGGACCAATTGTGTGAAGCTGCGATTTTCGAACAGCCGGACATACCTTTTCATTTCCTTCAACATCAAAGCGGTGCGTTTTTGAGGTGGGACATCCCGGGTTTTCAGGTCTCTGATGCTTGCTTCGTTTATGCCGATGCGGACGGCGATTTTGTGCATTTTGGCGGCGTCTATTATTCGATGGATACTCTCTCGATTTTTTATATTTCCAGGGTTCAGTCTTATTTTGGCGGCTCCCGCTTCTATCGCCTCAATGGCACGGGCCTCGCTGAAGTGGATATCGGCGATTAGCGGGACAGATACTTTTTGGACGATTTTTGCAAAAGCGGCAGTGTCGGCACGCGTGGGGACGGCGATTCTAACTAATCGGCAGCCGGCCCGGACGATTTTGTTTATCTGCATAACGGCTCGGGTAATATCGATGGTGGATACCTTTGTCATCGATTGAATAACAATCGGAGCGGAGGAACCGATTAAAACCTGCCCGACCTTGATGGTTTTCGTTTTTCTTCTTTTGAGCATATCGAAATTGTAGCTTGTTTTAGATTGGCGAGCAAATTAAAATACGGCCGAGTTATACTGTTGATTATTGATTGTTGTTATGGGTTCGATGCTGATATCCATTGTGGTAGTGTTATTTATTGCTTATGGGGGTTTGGGGCTGGTACTCTATTTTATGCAGCCCACGTTCTTATATAGCCCCGTGCGGGAAGTCACCTATACGCCGGACGAATTAGGATTGGATTTCGAGAGTGTAGTTTTCAAGACCAGTGATGGCTTAAGATTAACCGGCTGGTATATCCCCGCCGAGAACTCGGAACTGACGGTTCTGTTCTGTCACGGCAACGGGGGCAATATAATGCACCGTCTGGACAGTATAAATATCCTTTATAATCTGGGATTGAATTGCTTTATTTTTGACTATCGCGGCTACGGCAACAGCGATGGCAAACCCGGCGAAGAGGGAACGTATCTGGATGTCAGAGCTGCATACGAATGGCTGACTAAAGAAAAAGAGATATCGCCGGATGATATTATTGTCTTTGGCAGGTCTCTTGGCGGAAGTATCGCGGCACAACTGGCAAGTAAGGTCAAAGTGAGGGCTTTGATTATTGAGAGCGCTTTTACATCATACGTTGACATCGGCAGGAAATTTTACCCTTATATGCCCGTGCGGTGGTTTGCGAGATTTAACTACAGAACGGTCGATTATGTTAAAGACGTTCGTTGTCCGGTGATGATAATCCACAGCCGAGGCGATGAGACCATACCGTTCGAATTTGGTTTGGAGCTATATGAAACTGCGAATGAGCCGAAAGAGTTTGTCGAGATTTTTGGCAGCCATAACGACGGTTTTTTGGTCTCCAGCGAGATTTACAAAAGTGCCTGGACGAAGTGGCTAAAATTCTTAAAAAAATATAAAAACCAAGCCCACCGAACACAAGCCTCTTAGAAACTCATAGTTTTCGGGTATTAGCGAGGGGGGCAAATAATTAGCTACTTATCATAAACTGCGGTTAAAGTTTTCTTACCAAACCCACCACGACGGCCTCGATTCGGCAGTTGTCTGAATAAATCGGGTCATAACTATCATTGGCTGGCTGGAGGCGGACCCGGGACTCTTCCCTGTAAAATCTTTTTAGTGTTGCGTTTTCGTTATCGACGATGGCAATAACCAGTTGGCCGTTATTAGCTAAGGCGGTGCGTCGGCAAATCACGAAATCACCATTGCGGATGTCGTCGCCGGTCATACTGTCACCTGTTACCTCAAGGGCGAAGACGTCGTCAACATTTCCAAAATGAGAGCTTAGGGACAGCAATTCGGTGTCTTCAATGGCCTCTATTGGTGAACCGGCGGCAACTTTGCCGGCGAGCGGTATGCCTGCCGACGGCTGGCTACAAGGGTTCAAGCTGTCATTGTCGAGGCGGCTAAGCAGTTTTTGCGCTTTTGAAGTCAGTTTCAAAGAGCGAGCCCTGGCCGGCAAAGCTGATAGCAGGGCTTTTTTTCGCAGTTCTGCGATATGTTCGAATGCGGTGCTTCGGCTTATGCCCAGTTCCGATGCTAATTCTGCTATCGTCGGGGAATAACATCGGCGGGCCTGAAAAACGTGAATCGCTTTTAATAACTGTAGTTGACGCGGAGTAAGCCCCGCCCCTGCCGCAGGGGACGGGGTAAACTGGTTTGTCAATTTTTGTGTTTCCAACTGCATATTTTAATTTTCCTTTTTGGCTTAGCATCCGGTCTGCAGCCGGCTGAACGTTCGCTGAGAACTGGGCCGATTCTGTGGATTCGGGCGGCCAAACAGAGACAAAATCGCCGCCCGGTCCGAATTTGCATACAGGCTCAATTTGCTTATCTTTATCGCTGTTCATTTTTCTTCCGGTCCTCTTTTAGGTAATTGTGTCAGTGACCGAGTTTCGATAATGCTGTAGTAAATGTTTCTATCGGTAATGTAAGGGTGAAAACCCTAACAAAAGCCGAACAAAAATCGATAGTTTGAAAATTTTTTTTGGTCTTGCGGTTCGTTATTTGATAGCGGTGATAATATAGGACTGTCAGCGACGTTGGAAAGACGGCTCACATAGAGCACGACGGGGAAGGCAGTAAGCGAGAGAACCACAAAAGATTGTGCCTTTCGAGTCTGAAGCAGAGGCAATTACTTGTCTTTCAGGAAAGCTTTCGGCAATGATTCGATTATGTCGGTAGCCATTAAGCTGACCTGGCCGAATCTTTCTGCTGCAATGTTACCGGCTGAGCCGTGGATGTGAACGCCAAGGACTGCTGCGTCGAAATTGCTCAGGCCCTGGCCGATGAGGGCGGTTATGACACCTGTAAGACAATCGCCTGAGCCGGCTGTTGCCATTCCGGGATTACCGGTTTTATTGATATAGACTTTTTGGCCGTCAGTAACGACTGTTCCCGCTCCTTTCAGGACGACGATGGTTTTGGTGCGCTGTGCCAATTTGCCTGCCTGCCCCTGGCGGTCGGGCGGCATCTGCTCTCTGAAAAGGGGCGCCCATAATCTTTTCATCTCTCCCGGATGGGGCGTCAAAATCAGATTTGCTTTTAGCTTGGCGGGCCAGTCTTTTATCCTGCTTAAGTTGTTCAGGCCATCGGCGTCTATAAGCAATCGCAGATGCTCCTGTTTGATGAGGGCCTCGAGTATTGAGCGTAGTGCGCCACTGATACCGATACCGGGGCCGAAGGCGAGACAATCGTTTTTGCTGACGGCATCGAGTATGGTATTAATCGCCTTTGCGGATATTCGACCGGCACTGTCTTCGGCCAGCGGTATAGTAGTATAGGATGGCTCTATTGAGGCGACTATCGGTAAAACACTTTTCGGGATTGCTACTCGCACAAGACCGGCGCCGGCCCGCAGGGCGGCCCGGCCTGCAAGTGCTGCGGCGCCACTCATACCAATACTGCCGCCTATGATACAGACCTTGCCAAAGTCGCCTTTGTGGGCATCAATTGCCCTTGGTTTTAGTTTTGGGATATTTTCTATCGTCTGCATTTTTTTAATTATTACCCTGTTCTATTTTTTTATTAATAAGTGTGGCGGTTACGCCTGCGGAAAAACCACTGTCGATGTTAACGACAGTAACACCAGCAGCACAGCTATTGAGCATCGTCAAAAGTGCCGAGATACCACCAAAGCTGGCGCCGGTTCCGATGCTGGTGGGGACGGCAATTACGGGACAACTGACCAGACCTCCTACAACGCTGGCTAATGCTCCTTCCATTCCTGCTATAACGATGATGACATTGGCATTTTGGAGTTTTTCCAGATGGCCGAGCAGTCTGTGCAGGCCGGCCACGCCGACGTCGGGAATTATTTCCGTACGTTGCCCCATAATCTCAGCGGTAACTTTTGCTTCGGCTGCGACAGGCAAATCTGCAGTGCCGGCGGTAACTATCGGTAAGATAGTTTTGGAGACTGGAACCTTTTTCTGCTCGAGGACAATTGCCCTGGCTTGCTTTTCGTAGCGGGCCTTGGGGAATTTTTTTGTTTTGGCTATTGCCTCAAAGACATTTTCTTCGGCTCTGGTGGCCAGGACGTTATTGCCTTTTTCGGCAAGAGCTGAAAATATTTTAACTATCTGTTCGGTGGTTTTGCCGGGGCAGTAAATGACCTCCGGGAAGCCGCGGCGGATTTGACGGTGATGGTCTATACAGGCAAAGCCCAAATCCTCGAACGGCAGATGACGAAGTTTTTCAACCGCCTCGTCGATGTCAATTTCGCCGGTCTTGACCTGCTCCAACAATTTCTTTAATTGCTCAACCTGAATATGTCACCTCACTGTTTTCTCAACCACTTGCTTTTGGCTCAAGGGTTAAATCCGCAAACAGTCCTGCTTTGAATTTATAATACGCCAAAGAAGCTACCATAACGGCATTGTCGGTGCAATATTGTTTTGGTGCGATGAGCAGTTTTTTTGCCGGCTTATATGAATCACATAGCTGTTGTAAAGCGGTTCGCAACTGGTTATTCGCTGCCACTCCGCCACCAAGCAGAACCGTTTCTGCGCCAGTTCTTTCAATTGCCCGCTTTGTTTTTTTCACGAGGACATTAATCACTGCCGACTGAAATGACGCCGCAATATCGGCTATCTCGCTTTGACTCATCGAATCGACCTTGTTTTCACCCTTCATGTCCTGGCCCCTGCAGTAATACAACACAGCGGTTTTGACACCGCTGAAGGAAAAATCCAGCGAGTCCTTTCCGAGCATCGAAAGCGGAAATTTGATTGCATCCGGATTTCCCTTCTTTGCTGTCCTTTCGATAGCGGGGCCGCCGGGATAGGGCAGTTTCAGGATGGTTGCGACCTTATCAAAGGCCTCGCCGGCGGCATCGTCAATGGTGGAGCCCAACAATATAGGCTGCAAAGGTGAATGATAATTATACAAGCTGGTGTGTCCGCCTGATACGAGCAAAGCTACGGCGGGTAATTCGGGACTATTTTGCTCTAAAAGAGCCGATTGGAGATGTGCGTGCAGGTGATTTATCGCTATCAGGGGCTTGTCCCAGACAAAGCTAAGTGTCTTAGCGGCGGTGACACCAACTATTAAAGCAACGGTTAATCCCGGCTGGTTTGCGACAGCGATTGCGTCAATATCATCTTTGCCGACGTCGGCCTGCTGGATTGCCTCTGCTATAACAGGATATATTTTTTCGATATGTGCGCGGGAGGCAATCTCAGGGACGACGCCGCCATATTTTTCGTGCAGCTTTGTCTGTGAGGCCACTACAGAGGACTTGACAATTCGGCCATCGGCAACAACCGCTGCGGCGGTCTCATCGCAACTGGTCTCAATGCCTAAAATATTTACGGATTTACCTTTCGATTGCATCAAGCGGATATTAGCTAAACAAACCAATCCTGTCAATCTCGAAGGGTTTAGTGATGCGAAAACATCCACGTTTTATGTAGTTAATTTTTATAAAGATTTCTACGGCTTTGTTTTTACAGCGGCTTTAGCAAGAAGTAATATCTGTTTACAGATGCTTTTGCAAACGTGCAGCAGAGAGAACCTGATTGGAATAAGCCGGGGCAGTTCGAAATCCGTGCACGGGTTTTGCGGTAATGAATCGCCGAGGATTTTTATGCTATCTGCATCCGGGCAGTTTAATCCCATCTGCTTTGCCGTTTTGATAATCGGTAGGTCTTCAGGCTTGATATTTACCAATCTGGAGCAAATAACTTCCAATGCGAACGGTTCGGTTCCGCCGAGAAGATAGCCGAGCGGCCTTGCTCTGCCACGGATTGGGCCGGGACCGTCCATTACCGTGACGGCATCGATAATAGTCAGGGCAGGGTTCAGGAATTTGTATATTTCAATGAGCAGTTCACAGAACTCCTCGGCGTTTTTGCCTTTCGCAAAGTGCCAGAGGGCTTTTCGCTTGCCGGAACAGCAGCCGAACATATTCTTAACTGCGAACGTCGCTACCAGTTGCTGATGTGTTTTGAACTTCGGCATATTTATAATAACATCAGCATCGAGCGCTACCGAACTTATACCGACCTCGATGCTTTTTGTGCCTATTCGGCACTTTTTCGGTTTATTGAGCTGTTTTACCGGCACGGATAGTTCTTTCAAGGCCTCTTCCAGTTTTAACGCCTTTATGCAGCCGAACACATTGCCCCAGGCAGGGGAGTCGCCGACGAAAGGTCTTGCACCGAAATCTTTTAAGAGCCTGGCGACCTCGAGCAGTATCGCCGGGTCGGTCTGCGTGGCGTGGCGGCGGGACCTTGGAGCGATGAAATTCGGCTTAAGCAGGACGGTGTCGCCTCGTGTTACAAATTTTTCCAGTCCGCCGAGAAGCTCAAACTGTGTCGCAATCGCTTTAGCGATTTTGGGCTGGCTGTAATCGCTGCATCGAGTTAGTGCTACCGTTGGATTGGGCATACGTCGGCTCAGTCAATTATCCTGGCACAAACAAGCAGGAACAGTCTGACAGTTGGTTTGCGTCCGGGCCTGCTGAAGGATAAACTGCCTAATGTTATTTGGTGGTCGATATATTTTTCCGGTCCGAGGAAGATAAAGTCGCCGGGGCTCATTTTCAAGCTAAAACCGGCGGAGGTAAAAAGGAACTCGGCTGATTTTGCTTGGGCGGCCAATTGCGGGATTGGACTGCTTATTGGCGATGGAAATACCGGCAGGACATTAACCCTGCATACACCTCTTGAGCCGGGGATTTTTTCAACTTTTATTCGCAGGGCAAGCCTGCCCGGGCCGATGGTCGCACCTTCCATTGAGCCGGCGGTTGAGATATAGAAGATGGTTTCTTCCTTATCTAATCTTGCAATAGTAAAGTCGTTGGTCTGGCCGTCGGGCAACAGCAGTGAAACTGTTTTTATTTTTTTACCGCCGGCATAACGCAATATATTGGCGATTTTATTCCACATTTGGATTTGGCCGAAGCCAACTAAAAATGAGTTGGCGCAAAATGCATCGTAATTGTTAAATTTAAGTGGCTTTGTGTACAGCATCTGCCAAACATCATTCAGCGCGCCGATGTTTTCGGCTGGCATTTCAAAAATACAGATGTTGAGATTTATTGTCTTTAACAGTTGACCGCCTGGATGTTTTGCATCGGCAGGAGGGGCTAAATCGCCAAGCTTGACCTGCTCCCATATAGGCCTGTCTCTTTCAGGCACACCGCAGCCTGTCAGCACCAAAACCACCCAGCTCAGAACCAAGATTTGAAAAACGCGAACCATAGAAAAATAGGTTAGCGATTGTATAGACGACTGTCAAATGCAATTGACAATTCACGATTTACATTTTACAATCGGAAACCAAGTTGGGGAATAGTGTAACGGTAGCACGACTGACTCTGAATCAGTTAGTCCAGGTCCGAATCCTGGTTCCCCAGTTTTTTATTGCCGGTTAAACTCAGTAGCATAACACAAATCTTTATGAAAATTTATGCTTGTTTACCGCCCGCCGCTCGAATATGATGCGGTTATCCTGTAGTGCAATATAATGGAAATCGTTATTGCAGCCAGCCGCTTGGTTACTGCTTAAAGTCACGAATTGTTGAATTTATTGCAAAGGAGTGTGAAATAATGGGATTATTAACAACTCTGGACTGGATTGTAATCGGGTCATATTTTCTAATCATAGTCGCTGTGGTCTGGCGGTCATCAAGGAAACAGAAGACATCGGCGGATTACTTTCTGGCAGGACGTAATATCGGCTGGTTCGCAATAGGAGCGTCCATTTTTGCCTCAAACATTGGCTCTGAGCATATTGTCGGCCTGGCTGGGCAGGGAGCTGCTACCGGCATGGCTATGGCGCACTGGGAACTGCATGCGTGGATTGTGCTTATGCTCGGATGGTTTTTCGTGCCATTCTATTATCAATCCCGTGTATTCACTATGCCGGAGTTTCTGGAAAAACGCTTCAATGCTCATGCCAGGTGGATTCTTTCTGTAGTCTCGCTGGCTGCGTATGTGTTTACGAAAGTTTCAGTAACTGTTTACGCCGGTGCGTTAGTCTTCAGGACGCTGTTACCGGATACTTTCGGCAGCCCTCAAAACGCATTTTGGGTGGGTGCTATCAGTACAGTGCTGCTTACGGGATTGTACACGGTTTCCGGGGGATTGCGAGCGGTACTGTTTACAGATGCGGTGCAGACGTTTATTCTGTTAGTCGGTTCCTTTGCAATCACATTCTTCGGCCTGCAAAAGCTTGGCGGGTGGGGTGAACTGCAGACCTTTTGTAGCAAGAATGTTGCGCAGTATGCGCTGTGGCGTCCACTTACCGACCCGTCTTTTCCGTGGCTCGGCGTTGTCATTGCCTCGCCAATCATAGGCATCTGGTACTGGTGCACCGACCAGTATATCGTGCAGCGCACGCTTGCAGCGAAAAACCTTACAATTGCCCGCCGCGGTGCTGTCTGGGGAGCGTTTCTGAAGGTCTGGCCTGTCCTGATTTTTATTGTGCCGGGTCTTATTGGTGCTGCACTGTATAACAAGGGTATGATGCAGGTTCCAACTAATGAACAAGGTGAAATCGCCGGCGACTACATGTTCCCGACAATGGTGGCTACCTTGCTGCCAACGGGCTTTCGTGGACTTGTTGTCGCCGGAATGTTGGCCGCGCTAATGAGTTCATTGTCATCGCTGTTTAATTCTTCAGCGGCCCTGTTCACAGTGGATATCTATGAGAAAATAAGACCTGGCGCATCGGAACGACACCTTGTGGCTGTTGGACGCGTGGCAACCGCAATCGTGGTTGTGCTTGGGTTGCTCTGGATTCCGGTCATGCCGCTGATTTCCAAAGGTGGGCTGTACCAGTATCTACAGAGCGTGCAGGGTTATCTGGCACCGCCGATAGCCGCTGTTTTTCTGCTGGGCCTTTTCAATCGTCGTATCAATGCTAAGGGTGCTGTCAGCGGACTGAGCATCGGCTTCATCCTTGGCATGGCCAAGCTCACGATTCAGGCTATATTTGGACAGGGCAAGATCGAAACTCCCGGCTTTCTGGCGGCCATTGGTGATTTCAATTTCCTGTATTCTACCGGCGTCCTGTTTTTCATTAGCATCGTGCTTGTGGTGGTTATCTCGTACTTGACACCACCTCCGGATGAGGAGAAGATTCGCGGACTAACATATGGTACGATTGATAGGGCGGCAGTCCGTGCAAGTTGGTGTAGATGGGATGTTGTAGCCACCTTGGTAGTCCTGGGACTTGTCATCGGTCTGTATCTATACTTCTCGTTCTGGATTTGAGCGGTAGGGCTCGCGTAGCATTTATACAGAGCTCGTAATTTACCAGGCGAGTTCATCGTGAGTGGCGACTGAATTCACAACGGCGTGAGAAAATGCCCAAACTGCGGGAAGTCAGCCAGTCGTTGCGATATCGTGGGGCGCAAGTCAGGTGGTACCTCAAGTTTGAAATGGTATAATTTTTCAGTGTGATTTGCAATAAAAAGCCGTTCAAAGCGTCTAAACTGGTGAAGAAAAGCTGAACATAAATAAGGAAGGATGAAAATGAAAGCGTTAAGATTTCCGTTAGTTAGAATAGCAGTATTAGTAAGTTTGCTGATTGGGTTGTCGAATGCGGCTTTAGCTCGTCCCAGTGTATATGTAGGCGTTAGTATTGGTCGTCCGGGTTTTCATCGTAGCTGCCGTCCGGGTTACAGATTTAGCCGTCGTTCTCGTCATTCCGGACGAGCCTGGCGGCACTATCATCCCCACCGGGAAACCATTATTCTCGGCGGAGGGTGCTGGTACGACCGAAGCCCGGATTATTATGTTGTTGCTCCGCCGACGGTAATCGAAAGAACGCCGGTAGTAATTGAAAGACAAACAGTCATTGTGCAGCCGGTGCAATTCGATGAAAGCACGCTGCAACTAAACATGAAACTGCAATACAAGAAGAGCGAGCTTCTCAAACAGCTCCAGATGCCAGACAAAGAGCAGCGTATGGAAGCAATAAGGGAATTGGCTGGATTTTCTTTTGATGATAAAGTCAGGCAGGCCCTTGAGAATGTTTTGCTTTCAGACCCTGACCCTGAATTGCGAAAAGAAGCCGCTCATTCGTTCGGCAAAGTGAAGAATACAAAAGCTCTGGCTGCCCTCGAAAAAGCAAGGGTGGAAGATGCAAGTGAGGAAGTTCGCAAAGCAGCCGACGAGGCAATCAGGAGCATAGAGGGGGACTGATTCTTGAAATAATGAAGCCGTATGTCGCCACTAAAAATGTGACGAGTTCCGGGTCTAATTCAATTCTTACCAGTCGAATTCTGCGATAATGGGTGTGTGGTCGCTGGGCTTCTCCACTGCCCTTGGCTCTTTATCTATGTAGCAAGCGGTGCACTTTTTGGCCATGGGTTTGGTGGCCATAATGTAGTCCAGCCGCCAGCCGAGATTGCGCTTGAGCGAACTTGGTAGTCTGTAATCCCAGAACGTGTACTTCCCAGCCTCTTTGCAGTGCATTCTAAATACATCGACAAATCCCCATTGGACGACTTTATTCAAAGCCTGCGTAACCTCAGGACAAAAGCAAACGTGTCCCAATAAACCTTTAGGGTCATATACATCTATTGGTTGGAGAGCTACATTAAAGTCGCCTACCCAAAGAACAGGGTCAGTGGGCTTGAAGTTCTTATCAAAGAATGTAAGCAGGCGATTAAACCAGTTCAGCTTGTATTCGAATTTTTCAGATTCGGGCAGGTAGCCTTGTGGGACATAAGTGTTGACAATGGAAATGCCGTCAATCTTGGCTTTAATCAACCGGGCTTGGTCTTTCGGCTCATCGTCGAAACCGAATTTTACATTTGATATTTGTTTTTTGCTGAAAATCGCTACGCCATTATAACTTTTTTGGCCTTTGAATACGTGTTTGTAGCTGCTTGTTTCGAACGCATCTGTTGGAAAATCGACATCCTGAACCTTGGTTTCCTGGACACACAGGACGTTCGGCTGATGCTCAGCGAGCCACTGAAGCACTATGGGCAAACGAGCGCGTAAGGAGTTGACATTAAAACTGCCGATTTTCATTTGAGCTGTTCTTTAGCATAAATTGTTGTGAATTTAATTATTTGTCCGATAGTATTATATGGCCCTGCCAAATGCGATAAATCATATTTGGTAAGGCCGCCAGGAGCTTGTATAATATTATCGGGATATTTATGGTTTTCCACAAATATCTTCAAATATTGTTGTTGGACTAAACTTATCTGCAATAAAAGGGAATTTAAGAATATGATAAAAAGAATAATCTTGTACGCTGCTTTAATTATCTTGAGCTTTTCGCTAATAAGTTGTCAAACTGTCCAAGGTTTAGGCGGCGATATTAAGTGGACCGGTGAGAAGGGTGCTGAAATCCTGGGAGGAGAATAGCATAATTTGCCTGTTTAGCCGGGGGGGTTATTTTTTGGCACCTTCAAAAACCAGGGCATGCGGCCTTATGCAGGTTCTTCAACCGAATTCTTTTTAGATTTGGTCTTGGCAAATATGCTTTTTATAGATACTGCCGGTTTCTTAGGTGCTTGCTCCGGAGTTTCAGCTTGCCATAAGGCGGCTTTTTCCTGTGATACATCTGTGGTTTCAGCGATACTTTCGACTATGGCCAGCAAACTCAACAGGAAGCTGAGTATGCTCTCTGCGCCTTGGTTGGCATTAACGCCGCCCGACATAAGGCCGTCGCTACATCCTTTAGTTCTAAAGTCGTAGAGCGGAATATGCAAATCGTTTTCACCGAGGAACCAGTCAAAGGCCTTTCTTTGAAGTATTAGATATCTACCCTTTTGTGTTGCGTCATAAGCGGCCCTTAGCATCATAACCGTGCTTGCAACCTCTATTGGCTGCTGGTCAAACGCAGCCTTTGTCTTGCCACGTTCGTACCATCCTTTGCAGCCAATGAAGCTGAAATGGTCGCCATTGAAAGTATTCGTCAACAGGAACTCACACGTTCTTTCTGCAACTTCGAGGTATTTATCCCCAATGGCAGTCCCTGCAACAAACAGGGCATACGGCAGGATGGCGTTGTCATAAGTCAGGGCGTCCTCGAACCACTGCCAATCAGGGAATTTATTTTCTTCGTATTGAGCCGTAAGACCGTCTGCAGCTATTTCCAGTTGCCTTTTGATGTCGCTGGCTCCGGGGAACTGCTTGAGATAATCGCTCATACCAAGTATCGAATATGCCATGCCCCTCGGATACTGCTTCTCCACATATCCCACTGACCTGTCAAAACGGTCTTTTATTATCGGCAAATAGGATGATGAAGGCGGTTTTGCCATAACCGTCCCTAACGCCCACAATACCCTGCCGAGAGCATCACTGACAGGCTCATCTTTTAGCCAGGTTCTGTCAAAATTCATAAAGTTTCTGACTGAGCCGTCACTATTTTGAGAATGCAGGATAAAGGACAGGTATGTATTAAAAAGCTCGAGAGCCTGCGCCTCAGGGTACTGGGCATAATACCTGGTCACTGCAATTACAGCCCTTGCGTTGTCGTCCGTGCAGTAGCCGTATTTGCGATTTGGGACCGTGAATTTGGCGTGCTGGTACAGGCCTGTATCATCCGTTAGTTTTTTGAGGTGAGTTAGTGATGGTTCAGGCATCTCGATGCTTGAAATTGTTTCCGCTGCTGCTGGTATGGTTTTGGCGGTGATTCTGACCGGCGGTGGCAGGTGTTTTGCGCTAAATAATTTCCAATAGATCTGGCCTATTTTGGGCCAGGTTCTTGACCTGCCATATTCGTATGCCTTTCTTCGCAACGAGTAAAACAGCGAATAATCCCGAAGTATTTCCACAATTACTTCGGCCATCTGTTTCGAATTGCCGAACTGCACTAACTTGCCCTGGCCCTTGGCCAGCAGCTCCATAGCCGCCCAATAAGGGGTCGAGACGACCGCCTTGCCTGTGCCGACCGCGAAGGATAACGTGCCGCTGGTCAGTCGTTCCTTGTTTATATATGGAGTAACATAAATGTCGGCTGCGCATAAAAAGTTATGAAGTTCTTCATCATTTACGAATCTGTTATGAAAGATAACGTGTTTCTGCAAACCTAATTCTTTTACCATTTGCTGCAGGCTGAATCTGTAAGATTCGCCCTCGTTTTTTAATACGGATGGATGTGTCATCCCCAGGATTATGTATAAAACAGATGGTTCAGCCTCAATTATAGCAGGCATAGCCTTGAGCATAACCTCTATCCCTTTATCTCTGCTGAGCAGACCGAACGTCAAGATGGTTCTTCGCCCTTCCATGCCGAATTTGTGCTTATAGTAGTAGTTGTCAACGAAAGGCAAATCCGGTATCCCATGGGGAATCAGCAGAACTTTTTTGCCTGCTATGCCGTAAGTGTCTCGCAGCATATCGACGCCGCGTTTATTCATAGTAATTACTTGGTAAGAGGCTTTGCAAACGTCAACCAATGACTTGTGATAGGCCGGGCTCGGGTTGTCAAGGACCGTATGCAGGGTTGTCATTACCGGCGCCTTTAGTCTGTTGAGCAGCAAGCTCAGATATGAGCCGGCTTCGCCGCCGAATAGGCCGAACTCGTGCTGGACGGAAACCACGTCAACGTGACTGAAATTAATGTAATCGGCGGCGCAAATGTAATCATTTTTTACATTTTGTCGGACTTCGAACTTTACAGGGTCGTTGTATTTCAGTTCGTTATCCGACCGCATCGCCACTACCAACGGTTCAAATCCACCTTTGGCCGACAGTGCGGCATTTTTGATAAGGTCCGAGGTGAAGGTCGCAATTCCGCATTTTCTTGGCAGGAAAGACGAAATAAACGCCACTTTTTTCGTGGTGCTTTTTGCCATCCGTAACATTCCCCTTTTGAGATAGCTGGAAAGTAACCACTTTCATTCTAAGGGTAGCGGTTTAACCTGTCAAGTAATTTGACTGTTGAGTTCGGGTATAAAACTCGCTTTTGCCGAGTGGATGGGTTGATTGGGCATTGTCGGCGGTAAGAAATAGTGCTGAATTGGTAAAAATTTTCGGTTTTTTGCAAACAAATATTGATAATTCCATGTAATATACTACTAATATAATAGGAATATGTGGGAATTAAGTAGCGTAAACCATCTTAACGATTATGAAACTTTCGACCCGGACCAGATATGGGGTAAGGGCTGTATTAGAGCTGGCTGCAAACCAGAGCACAGAGCCTTTGCGGATTAAGACCATTGCACATCGGCAGGATATATCCGTCAAGTATCTCGAACAATTAATGGCTGTCCTCAAATCAGCGGGATTTGTAAGAAGTATTAGAGGCTCTAAGGGTGGTTATATCCTTGCCAAACCTGCGAATCAGATTAAACTTAACGATATTTTTAATGCCCTCGAGGGCCCTGTAACCACCGTCGAGTGCCTTGAAAATGAGAATTACTGTGCAAGAGTTGCTGATTGTGTAACAAGACAGGTCTGGGCAGAGGTGCAACAGGCAATTACGAACGTTCTGCAATCGATGACTTTGCAGGATTTGGTTGATAGGGCAAAGGATAAAAGGAGCTTAAATTATCAAATATAGACGGATGAAGGACAAATTATGAGTGCTATATTCGAAGATATAACCTCAGCGGTTGGGTTTACTCCTTTGGTGCAAATCAATAAGCTCGGCTCGGGCAAAGCCACCATTCTGGCCAAGCTTGAATCATTTAATCCGTGCGGCAGCATCAAAGACAGAATTGCTTTATCAATGATTGAGGAGGCAGAAGAGAAGGGCCTGATAAAACCCGACACAGTTATAATTGAGCCGACCAGCGGCAATACCGGTATAGGACTCGCTTTCATTTGCGCTGCAAAGGGGTACCGATTGATACTAACTATGCCGGAATCTATGAGCATCGAGAGAAGGAAGCTGTTAAAATTGTTTGGGGCAGAGATTATTCTAACTCCCGCAGAGCTTGGCATGACAGGGGCAGTGAAAGAGGCCGAACGACTCGTGGCAGAAAATCCTGACGCTTTTATGCCACAGCAATTTAAAAACCCTGCGAATCCGCAGATTCACAGAGAAACTACAGCGAAGGAGATTTGGGCGGATAGCGATGGTAAAGTTGACATTTTTGTTGCCGGGGTCGGAACAGGCGGGACGTTAACCGGATGCGGTGAAGTGTTAAAGCAACGCAATGCGAACCTGAAGGTTATTGCAGTGGAACCAAAGGATTCGCCGGTGCTTTCCGGTGGCAAACCAGGCCCGCATAAGATACAGGGTATCGGTGCCGGGTTCGTGCCGGAAGTGTTGAACGTTGAGGTAATCGACGAAATTATACAGGTCTCGAATGATGACGCTATGGAAACCGCTCGTCAGTTAGCGGCGAAAGAGGGAATATTGGCGGGGGTAAGCTCAGGAGCCGTGCTGTGGGCTGCAATCCAGGTTTCGCAGCGCCCGGAAAATGGGGGCAAAACAATAGTGGTAATTTTGCCCGATACCGGAGAGAGATATATTTCTACTGAAATGTTTGAGTAATAAGCTTTTGCCTTTTCGAGAGGGTCTGACAATGCGAGAGAATAGTTTGAACAACAAGAAAATAGAAAATTTGGTTGACGGAATTACCCGGACATATAAGGGCGACTCCGGCATAAATTTTATCGATGCCGCTAATCTGCCGGTGCGGGATAAGATTGTAGGGATTCTTGACCTGTTCAATGAGCTGCTTTTTCCAGGCTATACCGGCAAAAGAACGGTTACAAAATCGAATATAAGTTACATCGTTATTGACATTTTATACCACGTCTATACAGAACTTACCGAGCAAATAGAACGGGCTTATAAGCACCGCTGCAGAATGGAGAATTGCGATACCGGTGACTGCCGGGCAATGGCTGAGGACGCCGCCGAACATTTACTAGCCCAACTGCCAAAGATTAGAGAGCTGCTGAAAGGCGATGTTGGTGCGGCTTTTGACGGAGACCCCGCTGCAAAGTCTTATGAGGAAATTGTGATAAGTTATCCCTGCATCATAGCAATTGCAACGTATCGCATTGCCCATGAATTATTTCTGAAAGATGTGCCGTTGATTCCACGCATAATGACCGAATGTGCACACGCAAAAACCGGCATTGATATACATCCCGGTGCAAAGATAGGCAAAAACTTCTTTATCGACCACGGCACCGGCGTTGTAATAGGCGAAACTACGGTCATAGGCGACAATGTGAAAATTTATCAGGGCGCTACACTCGGAGCTCTGAGTTTTCCGAAGGATGAGAGAGGGAAGATAATAAAGGGCGGCAAAAGACATCCAACGATAGAGGACAATGTTACAATCTATGCCGAGGCGACGATACTCGGTGATGTAGTCATCGGAAAAGGTGCGGTAATCGGCGGTAATGTCTGGATAAAGGAATCGGTGCCGGCCGGCGTTACCGTTACAACACCAAAGGCGGACTTGATTTATATAAAAAATGGCAGGGAAGTAAAAAAATAGAAAAGGCGGTTTTTAGCTTTTGCCTTTTTACTTTCTTTTCAGGAGGTTTTTTGGACGAGAAGCTGATTGAAAAAATCAAACGGTTAAAGGCCGAGCGCAACGCTGTAATACTTGCGCACAACTATCAACCTGCCGAAATTCAGGACCTGGCTGATTTTTGCGGCGATTCTCTGGGCTTGAGTATAAAAGCAGCGGAGACTGATGCACAGGTAATCGTATTTTGTGGTGTAAAGTTTATGGCAGAGACCGCTGCTATTCTTTCCCCGCAAAGAACCGTGCTTTTACCGGACAAATTTGCCGGCTGCCCTCTGGCTGATATGATAACCGCAGAGCAGTTAAGCGAGCTGAAACAGAAATATCCCGGTGCGTTGGTGGTCTGTTACGTAAACAGTTCCGCAGAGGTCAAGGCACAGAGCGATTATTGCTGCACCAGCTCTAATGCAGTTGAGGTAGTAAACTCTATACCGCAGGACAGACAAATTATTTTTGTGCCGGACCAGCATCTCGGCCGGTTTGTCGTTGAAAAAACCGGCAGAGACCTTGTGCTCTGGCCGGGCTATTGCCACGTGCACGTGGCGATAACAGAAGAGGACATTAAAAACGCAAAAACAAAATATCCCGATGCGATTGTAATGGCGCATCCGGAATGCACGGAACCGGTCAAGGAGCTTTCGGATGAGCTGCTTAGTACCGGTCAAATGCTCGAGTTTGTTGACAAAAGCACAGCTAAACACTTTATAGTTGCAACCGAAATAGGGATGACACATCCTTTGAAAAAACAAAACCCACGAGCTGAATTTATAGCGGCCAGTGACAGGGCGATTTGCCCTAATATGAAAAAGATTACTTTGGAAAAAGTCGCATGGTCGCTGGAAGATATGCAGTATAAAGTTACAGTGCCGGAAGAGATAAGGGTAAAAGCGAGCAAGGCGATTGATAGGATGGTAGAGATTTTGCCTTCAAAAATGAGGAAGGACTAAAGAGATGGATAAAGAAACTCAATATCATTTGGAAACACTTGCCCTACATGCAGGTCAGAAGGTTGATTCAGATACGCTCAGCCGAGCCGTGCCTGTTTATCAAACCACCAGCTATTGTTTTAAAAACACCGAACATGCAGCAAACCTGTTTGCACTAAAAGAGTTCGGCAATATCTATACGCGACTGATGAATCCTACGACGGATGTATTGGAGAAACGGCTGGCTGCGATGGAAGGGGGGGTGGGCGGTTTGGCGTTAAGTTCAGGCCAGTCGGCAATCTATGTGAGCATATTTAATATCTGTGGTGCGGGAGGCCATATCGTATCTTCGAACTCACTCTACGGCGGAACAGTAACGCTGTTCAGCCAGACTTTTGCCAAGCTCGGTATTGAAGTAACTTTCGTTGACCCGAGGAAGCCGGAAAATTTTGCCGCGGCGATCAGAGACAATACACGGCTGATTTACATAGAGACAATCGGCAATCCCAAAAATGATATTCTGCAGTATGAAAAGATAGCAGAAATCGCACGCAAAAACGGTATGCCGGTGATTTGCGACAATACCGTTGCGACACCGATGTTGTTCAGACCGTTTGAATACGGCGTCGATATTGTGGTTCATAGCTGCACAAAGTTTATTGGTGGACACGGCACAAGCATCGGCGGAGCAATTGTCGATTCGGGCAAATTTGACTGGACGAACGGCCGCTACCCTGAGTTGACTGAGCCCGACTCAAGTTATCATGGCGTCAAATACGTCGAGGCGTTCGGTGAATTGGCGTATATCATCAAGGCCAGGACGCAATTTTTGCGCGATATGGGCTCCTGTATGTCACCGTTCAATGCCTTCCTGTTTTTGCAGGGCCTGGAGACGCTGCATCTGCGTATGCCGCGTCACAGCGAAAATGCACTAAAACTTGCGCAATGGCTCGAAAAGCAAGGTGCTGTTAACTGGGTTAATTACCCAGGTCTTCAATCGCATCCGGATTATAAATTAGCTAAGAAATATCTGCCCAGGGGCCAGGGAGCGATTCTCGGCTTTGGAATCAAAGGCGGCAGGCAAGCCGGCATTAAGTTTATCGACAGTGTCAGATTAGCCAGCCATCTTGCCAATATCGGTGACAGTAAAACTCTGGTGATACATCCAGCCAGCACTACGCATCAGCAGCTAACCGAAACCGAACAGCTTGCAGCCGGTGTTACGGATGATTACATTCGTGTCTCAGTGGGAACTGAACATATTGATGATATAATCGCTGACTTTGAGCAGGCGCTAAAGATAAGTCAGAGGTAAGAAATATGTGGGAATACACGGACAAAGTTAAAGACCATTTTTTCAATCCGCACAATGTCGGAGAAATAGAAGAGCCCGATGGCGTTGGCGAGGTCGGCTCCTTAGCTTGCGGCGATGCCTTGAAGCTGACATTTAAACTCGATAAAAACGGTAAAATCAAGGATGCAAAGTTCAAAACCTTCGGCTGTGCAAGTGCAATAGCAACCTCATCGGTACTGACTGAGATGATAAAAGGTTTGACGCTGGATGAAGCTGCTAAAATCACTAACAGGGATATTGCAGATTATCTGGGCGGTTTGCCGGAGCAGAAAATGCACTGTTCGGTTATGGGCAGAGAAGCCCTTGAGGCGGCGATTGAAAATTACCGAACCGGCGGGAAGAAAAAACACGAGCTTGAAGGAAATGTCGTCTGCACCTGTTTCGGTGTAACCGACAAGGAAATCGAAAGGGTAATACGCGACAATGACCTGACAACCGTCGAACAGGTGACAAATTACTGCAAGGCAGGCGGTGGCTGCGGCGGCTGTCAGGGCCAAATCGAAAAAATCATAGAAAAAATCCAGGGTGACAAAGCGGGACAGCTAACTGAAACACCACCTCGATGGGCCGGCAGACTGACTAATATTCAAAAGATTCAACTCATTCAGCAGACAATAAACGAACAGATTCGCCCTGCATTGCGCGCCCACGGCGGCGATATCGAGCTAATAGACGTCGAAGGGGATAAGGTTATAGTTGCATTTCGAGGTATGTGCGCCCAGTGTCGGCTGACAGAATTCACAATGAAAGAGGTTGTCGAAGCTAAATTAAGAGAGTTTGTCTCTAAAGACCTTTTCGTTGAAGAGGACAAAGAATCGGCAAAAGAGCCACACAATCACAGAGGCTAAGCAATGAAGACCATATATTTTGACAACAATGCCACTACCAAAGTCGCCGATGAGGTGTTCGAAGAAATTAAGCCGTATTTCTGTGAGCTTTACGGCAACCCTTCGAGTATGCACACCTTCGGCGGACAGGTCGGCATTAAAATCCGTGAAGCGCGCGAAAAGGCGGCGGCGCTTCTCGGCTGCGACCCGGCTGAAATTATATTTACCGGCTGCGGCACCGAAAGTGACAATGCAGCTATAAATGGCGTATTGGCTGCTGTCCCCAACAAACGCAAAATCATAACTTCCCGCGTCGAGCACCCTGCTGTCCTGTCGACCTGCAGAGAATTAGGAAACCACGGCTACACAGTGGTAGAACTGGGAGTGGACAAACAAGGTCGGCTCGATTGGGGTGAGCTTGAAAAACAAATCGACGATGATACCGCCCTGGTGACAGTAATGTACGCAAACAATGAGACCGGCGTAGTATTCCCGGTCGAGCAAATCGCCGAGCTGGTCAAAAGCAAAGGTTCGGTATTTCACACCGATGCTGTCCAGGTGGTAGGCAAAATTCCGCTGAATTTATCGAAGAGCAATATTGATTTGCTAAGTCTTTCCGGCCATAAGTTACACGCACCGAAGGGTGTAGGTGTCCTGTATGTCAGAAAGGGAACACGGCTTGCGCCGTTTATGTTAGGCGGCCATCAGGAAGCCGGTAAAAGGGCCGGAACCGAAAACGCCCCCGGCATAGTCGGTCTGGGTGTGGCCTGCGAATTGGCCGCGAAAAACATCACGGAAGAAAACGAAAAAGTAAAATTCCTGCGCGATAAACTCGAAAACGCAATATTGGAAGAATGTCCCGACTCAATGCTGAATGGCGATAAGGAAAATCGCCTGCCTAATACGAGTAACATCAGCTTCGAGTTCATTGAGGGCGAAGCGATTCTGCTTATGCTTGATAAGTTCGGCATTTGTGCCAGTAGCGGCTCAGCCTGCACGTCCGGCTCACTTGAGCCGAGCCACGTCCTGCGTGCTATGGGCGTTCCCTTCACCGCAGCTCACGGCTCAATTCGCTTTAGTTTAAGCAGATACAACACAGAGCAAGAAGTGGATTACACAATCGAAAAAATGCCCGAAATCGTCAATCGCCTCCGCGAATTGTCCCCGTTTGTCGCCAAATAGTGAATGTGGGCGAAAAATTTCCTCAGCTTATGGCACCTTCAAAAGCACGGGTATATGGCCGCTCTGTTGAAGCGCCTCTATAATGCGTAGAATAATAAAAATCCAGATAAACCACATCCCCAATACCAGTCTCTTTACGAAAATATCGGTATTTATTTGGTGCTGAGCATCGCTCTTATACAGCGACAGTTTGGGAAAAAATCGCGGTGTGCGTTTAATGTAATCGAGATACGCCTGACCGAATTTGTCCACCAGCTTCTTTTCCTCTACAAGAATTGTCAGGGGATAGTACAACAAATAAAAAATGACCAGTGCCCCCAGAACAAGGATGTTCTCCGATGCCAATCCGATGCCGATTGCTCCTATGAGACTAAAAACATACAAAGGGTGCCGCACTATCGAGTAGGGACCTTCCGTAATAAGCTCAAGCTTTTTGTAACCGCCGATGTATAATAACGACCACAACCTCCCCATACTGCAAATCGTAAGCAAAAATAATCCCACCGCCTCAAAGGTTGTATCTGTCAAACTATCCCGGCTGAATGAGTGCGTCGTAAAAAGCACCAGAAGTAAAACCAGAACGGCGAAAATGCGGGAAACAATTACCCGCTGGCGTGCAATCCTGAATAGCAGCCTGCTTTCACCTGTGCTCATATACTAAAATCTCCTTATAGTAACCGGCTCACCATCCGTGCATTAATGAGATTGCCGAAGGATGCCCGCCTGCCCTTCGGTTAAGGTTACGCGTTACCTTCCTTCCACATCCAGAAAACCCTTCTTCTTCAAGGTTCGCAGTATTACGTATATGCACAGTCCCGTCAAAAATATCGATACCCACACAGGGTCAAGCTTTAGTTTGCCTGAATAGAATAAATCTCCACCTATTTCCAGGCAGGTAAATACAGCTATTATAGCGAAGAAAGGAGTGTGCTCCCTTTTAAGCACAGTCTTCAGCGAAAATGGCAAAGCTGCTTTCTGCCAGTTTCCGAATCGGGGAAACAGCGGCGGTGTTTTCTGTGTCCATTCGACGAACGTGTTACCGAATTTTTCATAAAGAACTTTTTCTTCCGCAATGATTATTAGCCAGTAGTAAAGGAAAAAAAGTAGAATAATCGCTATGGCAAAAAACAGAAAGCGGGGGCACATTAAGACACCGAGCCATATAAAAAAATTACCCATGTATAACGGATGTCTGACTATGGAATACATCCCCGTAGTATTTAGGGTGCTCGCTCTTGGTTCTCTCGTTGTCCTGCCAGATGTTCCTTTAGGAACATAACCGACGGTAAAAATTCGGATTGCTAATCCAAATAATGAAACAGCAAAAGAAGTGCTTTCCCACAGCAAATCCAGAGAATGCTCACCTTGAGGGTATGAAAAGTGCCTCATGGCAATTAGGAAAAGGCCTATTGTAAGCAGTGGTAAGAAGCTTCTCCACCTGAATAACCAGTTCCCCACGGACTCAAATCTTTCCTTCAAAAGCATCAAACATTTTTCCTATACGTGTTTATCAACGTGTTGCCGATACAATTCCTATCGCTATACACTAAACACTGCCGAAGGAGGGAGTCGAACCCTCACCCTGTTGCCAGGACGGGATTTTGAATCCCGCGCGTCTGCCAGTTCCGCCACTTCGGCTAATGAATCACCGTTTGCTATTGAATCATAAATTATCAATATTCAATAGTCAATAAAGACAATGTCTTCCGGAATTGCTACCACGTCTCTGTGGCCGGGACCGAGCAGTTTTTTTATCTCGGTGCTGTGCTTTCCGGCGAGAGTTTTTAACTGAGTGCTGCTGAAATTCGTTACGGCTTTTGCATTGTCATTTAGCATAACAACGGAGCCTGCCTCGAATGAACCTTTGACGGAAATTATCCCGCTCGGCAGAAGACTCTTGCGGTTCTTAACTGCCTTCATCGCACCTTCATCAATAACAATTGTCCCGGCAGCAGCACTGTTTAGAATCCATCTTTTGCGATTACTCAGTTTTCGTTTGGGGTAAAAGGCTGTGCCGATTTCCTCGCCGCGGATAATTCTACCAATGACATTTTTCAATCTGCCGTTTGCTAAAACTAACGGGCAGCCGGCGTTTGACGCAATCTTTGCTGACTCTATTTTGGCCTTCATCCCGCCGACTGCATACGTGCCGCCTTTAGCGCCGGCGCTTTTCGTCAGTTCTTCGGTTATTTCATAGACGACGGATATCGGCTTTGCGTCCTTGAATTTACGGGGGTCTCTGTCATAAAGGGCGTCGATATCACTGAGCATAATCAGCACATCAGCGTCAATTTTACTTGCTACGAGGGCGCTTAGCTTGTCGTTATCGCCGAAAGCCGAGCCGATTTCCTCGGTGCTTACACTGTCGTTTTCATTCAGGACAGGCACTGCACCCAGCTTTAGCAGTGTCTCGATGGAATTGCGAAGATTTAGATAGGTTTTTCTGTTGTTGAGCACGTCTGCAGTGAGTAGGACCTGGGCAACGGTAATGCCATAGCGAGCGAATGATTTTTTGTATTCAGCCATTAAAAGCGGCTGTCCGATAGCGGCACAGGCCTGCCGCATCTTTGTATCCTTTGCTTTGCCGGCCAGCTCCAGCTGCCCAGCTCCCATTCCGATAGCGCCTGACGTGATTATAACAACCTGTATCCCGCGTTTACGTAAGCTGGCTATTTCTCTGGCAATGCCTCGAATATAGGCAGTATCAATCTCGATAGTGCCTTTTTTCGTAAGCGTATTGGTGCCGATTTTTATGACTATCTTTTTGGTTTTGCTGAAATCTCTCATACGATTACATAATAGAACGTTGTCTCATATTGTTCAATAGCGTTTTGTAGTACAAATGATTGGTTTATGTCATTCCTGCGAAAGCAGGAATCCAGTTTTATGTAGGGCGGGGTAAACCCCGTCAATTTGTATTATTTTAACCACTGATTTCACAGTTTTTTCTCTTCGGATTTTCCATCTTTCACTATAACAACAACCATAAATGCCTTCCAGAACAACATTAACAATATACGAGTAGATTTACTTTGATGATTAATATGCGAATGAGCAAATACATCGGGACAAACACCAGCGAAAGGTTGTATTCTTAAAACCTCCTTATATGGTTCGATAATTTTAGAAGAATCATCGCAGAAAACTATGTTAATGATTTCATGTTCCTCAAAATATTTTTTTGTGGATAAAAAAAGGATTCCACGAGCAATTTTTGTAATAATCCTTACGATTCGTTTTCTATCAATAGAAATTTGTCGTATACCATTAGGTAGGTATATCCCTGCTTCAGTTATGGTAACTGCAGTCGATAGAATTTCGCGAAGCTTTGCTGGAGTCTGTGGTTGCTGTGACCTTCTTTGAATATCTTGAAAATATAAATCTTCCAATAGAGGATTATTTTTTGCGACGACTGGATACAATGAGAGGTAGAAATATTCTTCATCTTCTTTGTATTCTTCGTTACACTTTTTATGCGAAGGCGCAACATATAGATTAGGATTCTGTGTTTCACGGATTTGCTTCAAATAAAACTGTCGAGGAGGAACGTGATCCTTAGATAATTCCATCGGGTCATTTTTTAGTTTGGTCTCTATTACTTTCCCGCAGAGATAACAAATTGTTGTATCTGTATTTGGCATTATTTGTAAAAAATAGCGACAGCTAACGTTTTTTTATAATAGGCTATACGCTATCTGCTGAGCGTTAAATCTTTTTATGCGTAAATCTTCTTTTACCTTGGGCGTAATCTG
>Ga0315543_1000954_pt1 | contig 33077 bp, 25 predicted proteins | sample SalMarSW160210MG_2_FD_203098 | JGI IMG/M metagenome (GOLD analysis project Ga0315543, IMG submission 203098) | Salt marsh sediment microbial communities from the Plum Island Ecosystem LTER, Massachusetts, United States - Salt Marsh Sediment SW1601-210 ... | reverse complement strand
TTATCCATTTAAGACTATCAGGGTTCCAGGTCTGTTTTTCCCAATAAGTCCAGTTTTGATCTTCATCATAGTCGTAGAGATATTGCAAAGAATCTTCCCAGGATGACTGCATTCCATTCCATTTCTGAACAACATAATCGGTGAGGTTTTGGTATTCATTAAAATGAAAAAGCTTTTGTCGTATATTGATCCAGGTTTGTTCACCACTGTTCCAGGTTTGTTCAAGTTCCCGCACCCGGTTTCCTTTATCATCATAAAAAAATTCCAGCAATTGCTTGTTTTCCCATGAATCAGAAACCCATTCTCTTTTTCTTGAATTTATCCGGTAATAATTGTCATCGTAAGTATACAATGTGCTTGAGGCATTATTCCAAAGAGAATGAGCAGTACTCCAGGTAAAAAAATAAACCGAATCACGTAGGGTGATTCCTTTTTGTCCTAATGGTGAATACTTTAGAGTAAAGGGTTCAAGCAGTCCATCTTTCTCCTCTAAGGTTGGGTAAGGGGAAATGCGATATAAGTCAAATTCCTGGCCAGTAACTGCTAAACACAACATCAACATTAATACGATAATAGATCCTTTGTTCATTTTCTTTCAGTATTATCTACCACGTATACCATATATACTTGAGTTTACTATACCAGTTGTATCTGGTATGTTTTTAATTCTTTCTCCAGAGATCGTGCATTCCCGGTTAATTGATCCAGGAAATTCCAAAATGCCTTCCCGTGATTCGGATGAACGGTATGGGTTAGTTCATGGATAATGACATAATCCCGAAGGTGGGTTGGAAGCCGCATCAGATGCAGGTTCAGGTTGATGTTTTTATGGTTTGAACAGCTTCCCCAACGGGTTTGTGCATTTTTTATGAACACCTTATTATAGGTTAACCCATAGCGCTCTGCCAGCTCATGCACTCTTCCTGGAAGGTATCGCTTTGCTTCAATACGGAGTGCTTCGGTTACTCCTCTCCGGATCACTTCCTGGAACCTGTGATCTGAAATGGTACTGTTCCCGGGATGAAAAACAGCAATCCTTCCAACTGAAATCATTATACGGAAATGGTCCGATGCATGTTGCAGTGTAACCAGTTTGTGTTGACAGATTGCATGCACGGAATCCGCATCAAAGAAGGTTTTGTTCTCCTCCATGTGCCTGAAATGCTGCTGGTGTTTGATGATCCACGATTTTTTTTGATCAACAAATTTCAGAGCCCGTGAAATCGGCAAACCCCTGGGTATTGTCACCACCACACCATCTCCCGGTTTTAACCGGATACTGATCCTTTTCACCCAGGGATTCAACCGGATGGTTATTTCACCGATATCCGTTACTGTTACTTTTTTAATTTCCATGGCAAGCGACTCCGCTGAGCTCATTCACTTTGCATGCATGAAAAAATGAACCAACCTGTTTTGAAAAAGCGTAATTGGTCGAATTTTTATCCAATATAAGAATTCAAATTGCGTTTTATCCCTATCTTTACGCTAATTTTTTAAAATCCAAGCATGATGAAAAGTAAGCTTTTGATCTCCTGTTTGTTAGTTGTAATTCGGTTAACCGGGATGACAAGTGCCTTTGGGCAGGCAGAGATCTGGCCTTTGGAAAAATGCATCCTTTATGCTATTGAAAACAACATACAGGTTAAACAGATGGAGCTCTCTTCCGATCTTAATAGCAATATCCTTTTTCAATCAAAACTTGGTGTACTCCCAAATCTGAATGCGGGAGCTTCGCATTCCTGGTCTTTTGGAAGAGCACTGGATGAGACAACCTATGAATTTACGAAAGATCAAACCGTGATGTCTGATAACATCTATGTCAGCAGTTCGGTTACGTTGTTTAATGGTCTTCAAACGCTGAATACCATTAAGCTGAACCAATATAACCTCATGGCAAGTCTTGAGGACGTTGATAAAATCAAGAACGATATTTCATTAAGTATTGCATTAGCCTATCTTCAGATCCTGTTAAACATAGAATTGCTGGAGGTCACAAACAGCCAGCTTGAGATTACCAATTTACAAATTGAGCGAACCCGGCAGCTGGTTGAAGCAGGCAGCCTTGCCCAGGGTAGTTTACTGGAGATCCAGGCTCAGGCAGCCGCAGAGGAGTTGCAGCAGGTGAATATCTCAAACCAGCTCGATATCTCTTACCTCACCCTGACCCAGCTGCTGGAACTCGATTCAGTGGGCAATTTTCAGATTGAGATACCCGATCTTCCGCTACCGGAAGAGAAATTCCTGCTCGAATCGGTTAATGAGATCTTTTCCGATGCCGAGAGAATTCTGCCCCAGGTGAAAAGTGCCGACTACCAGCTGAAAAGCTCGGAGATCGGTCTCGATATTGCCCGGGGTGCCAGAAGCCCGCGACTCTCACTTTCCGGTTCCTATGGAACACGCTATTCCAATATCCTGAAAAAATACTCCCTTGTGCCGGGAGAAACTTCCGATCCGTTACCTATCGGAACGGTGGAAGGAACCGGAGAAACGGTCTACACCTTTCCCCAACCATTGGTGATTTCGGAAAATTATCCGTTTGGTAATCAATTCACCGATAATGCAACCTACGGGGTACAGTTCAATCTTACCATCCCAATTTTTAATGGCTGGCAAACCAACACCGCGATCAGTAATGCAAAGATCTCTGTACTCAATTCAAAGTATAATCTTGAATACACCAGGAACATGCTTTACAAGGAGATCCAGCAGGCTTATGCGGATGCGGTTGCTTCACTGAAAAAATACAGGGCTTCAGAAAAGGCGGTCTCTTTCATGGAAGAATCGTTCCGGTACACGGAACAGAAATTCAATATTGGCATGGTTACTTCCGTTGATTACAATACAGCCAAAAACCAGCTTACCAGTACACAGTCAGATCTTCTGCAATCGAAGTATGAGTATATCTTTAAAACCAAAGTTCTTGAATTTTATCGGGGGAACCCGTTGAGTTTATAATGATTAATCCAAGTAAGAAACTATAATACCGAGCATCCATGAAGAACAAGAAACTTTTCAGAATAGTTATTGCTATCACACTCCTGGCAATCATCCTGGCTATTGTTGGAAAACGATTTGGCTGGTTTGGGAAAGAGGAGGTTGTTGAGGTAGCTGTGGAAAAGGGGGGAAACCGTACAATTACTGAAACCATTACTGCCAATGGAAAGATCCAGCCAGAAACGGAGGTCAAATTAACTCCTGAAGTTTCAGGAGAGATTGTTGAACTACATACCCACGAGGGTGCCAATGTATCCAGGGGTGATCTATTGGTTAAGATTAAACCCGATATTTATGTTTCGGCTGTGAACCGGGCAAGGGCAGCCCTCAATTCTTCAAAAGCAAGGCTTGAGCAGGCTGAAGCCCAGTATATACAAAGCCAGTTATCGTACGAGAGAAATAAGAAATTGTGGGAACAACAAACCATTTCCAGATCAGATTTCGAAACTTCAGAAGCAACATATAAGATGGCTCTTGCCGACCGTAATGCAGCATCCTTTTCAGTAAAAAGCGCAGAAGCCACCTTAAGTGAAGCACAGGAGAACCTGATAAAAACGACCATCTATGCTCCAATAAGCGGAACCGTTTCCATGCTCAATGTTGAACTGGGAGAACGGGTCCTTGGTACCCAGATGATGACCGGAACCGAGCTGATGCGTATAGCCGATCTTTCCCGGATGGAAGTGCTGGTGGAAGTGAATGAAAACGATATTATCCGCGTGAAGAATGGTGATACAGCCATCATCGAAGTGGATGCCTATCTGGATGAAAAATTCAAGGGGATTGTCACTGAAATCGCCAATTCCGCTACCTCAACCGGTATCTCTATTGACCAGGTTACCACCTTTGATGTGAAAGTGCTACTGCTACAAGCATCCTATCACCACCTGATTACACAGAGAAGCCCCAATCCTTTCCGTCCCGGCATGTCAGCAACCGTAGATATTCAAACGGAAACAAGAACAGATGTTCTTTCAATTCCTATCCAGGCTGTAACCATCCGCCTGGATACAGCAGCGGCACAACGCGATGAAGAGGGTATCATTCTGGCGGATGAGGACCCAAAAGTTGTGGTTTTTATCGTCTCTGGAGAGATGGTTCGTTTACGTGAAGTTAAAACGGGAATACAGGATAACAACTTCATCGAGATAGAGTCCGGATTAACCCTGGATGAAGAGGTCGTTGTGGCACCCTATAGCGCCATTTCACGAAAACTTCAGGACAGTACAATAATCGAAATCGTTACAAAAGAAAAACTATTTGAGGAAGAGGGTAAATAAACAATCTCTCGCAACTTCAGCCTAAAGTATCGCATGAAATGGCACTCATCCTGAACATTGAAACAGCTACTCCTGTATGTTCAGTTGCTATCAGTCAGGATTCTAAAATCATCGGGATTCTGGAAAGCAGAAAAGACAAATCTCATGCATCCCTTCTGGCACCCTTCATTCATGAGATTTTCAAGAAAAACTCGATCAGAAAATCCGAAATGGATGCCGTTGCCGTTAGTCGTGGACCCGGTTCCTATACGGGATTACGTATCGGGATATCAACTGCGAAGGGCATTGCTTTTGCACTGAATAAACCCCTGATCGCAGTTGACACCCTGCAGGCTATGGCCTATGGCGTGATGAAAAATCTTGACCACGGGGATTCGCAATCCATTGATCCTGACACCTGGTTGTGTCCCATGATCGACGCACGAAGGATGGAGGTATATTCAGCTTTTTTTGATGTCCATATGCAGCAGCAGCGTAAAATCAACGCTGAAATCATCGATTCCCGATCATTTCAGGATATCCTATCCCGGAGAAAAGTGCTTTTCTTTGGCACGGGTGCAGAAAAATGCAAAACAGTACTGAATCACCCCAATGCCTCCTTTATCGACGATTTCTTTCCTTCTGCCGAATATTTGACCCCTTTTTCAGAAGAGAAATTTCATCGGCAAAAGTTTGAGAATGTTGCTTATTTTGAGCCATTTTATCTGAAGGATTTCATTGCCACCATCCCCAGGAAAAATATCGTTACATAAAATTATCGTATCGTTCATCACAATAACTGACGAAATGGTAAAGTTTTTGTTTTAGTTGGATTATGAAGCAGTGTAATCATATCGTTCTAAGTCTTCTCCTTTACCTGATCTCTTTCCCCATTAGCGCTCAGGAGGAGCATGTTGAATTTTCCCCTTACCAGCCCGGTGAGCGGTTGAGTTATCTGATCCATTACGGACTCATCCATGGTGGAAATGCCATCCTTTATATGGAAAGCGATACCCTTATCGGGAAAAATGTACACCACCTGGTTATCTCCGGATGGACTACCGGATTAGCTGATGTGCTCTTCAAGGTGAGGGATAAATACGAAAGTTATATCGACCCCGAAACCGATCTGCCACTGAAAGCTATACGGAATATCATTGAGGGGAGGTATAAACGGTACAATGAGGTAACTTTTGACCGGGAGACAAGGTCTGATTCAACAATTCTATTCAGCCAGGCTTCCGGAATGCTTACCGTAGAAAAGAACATACACGATATCCTGTCTGCTTTTTACTATTTCAGAAAATATTACCTCCCGGGAGAACTAAAGAAGGGAGAAATTATTGAGATCAGTACCTACTTCACCGATGAATTATTCCCCCTTAAAATTCGATACGTGGGAAAAGAGACCATAAAAACAAAAATCGGTAAGGTGGAATGCTTCAAGTTTAACCCGGTTACGGAAGTTGGGAGGCTGTTCAAAACAGAAGAGGATATGTCTATCTGGTTCTCACGAGATGATAATTTTCTTCCCGTTAAAATCCGTTTTGAACTCTTTGTCGGTTCAATCCAGATAGACCTGATTGCTTATACCGGCCTTCGCCATGAATTCAAGAGTTTACAAAAATGAGTTTCCTTACCCTATTATTCGTTATTTCAATCAATAACGCTATTTTTGTAACGAATATATCCAAATGCAATGTATGGCTACGACAGCAGATTTCAGGAATGGCTTATGCTTGGAATTCAATGATGACCTGTACACCATTGTCCAATTTCAACATGTAAAACCGGGCAAGGGACCAGCTTTTGTCAGGACTAAGCTTAAAAGTATAACCACAGGAAAAGTGATCGACAATACCTTTACGGCAGGGGTAAAGGTGAATGTAGCAAGGATAGAAAGAAGGCCCTATCAATTTCTTTATAAAGATGATATGGGTTATCATTTCATGCATAGTGAAACCTTTGAACAGGTTGCGCTGGAAGAGAAATTTATCGCTCTGCCCCAGCTGGTAAAAGAGGGTCAGGAGGTCGAAATCGTTTATCATGCAGAAACGGAAACACCCATCTCCGTTGAGTTACCACCATTTGTTGTTCTCGCGGTAACCTATACTGAACCGGGTGTTCGGGGAGATACCACCTCAACCTCTTCGATGAAACCGGCAACGGTTGAAACCGGTGCCACTGTCTCTGTTCCGCTGTTTATTAACACCGGTGATAAAATAAAGATCGACACACGAGACCAATCCTATTCTGAAAGGATAAAATAACTCCATAGTTATCAGAACTGCGAACAGGCTCAAATTTATCCGGAAGAATGGCTGAAAAAAGTTCAAAAAAAAGGCTGCAGGTATCTAAATTCAAGCTGAATTCTTTACTGGTAATTACACAGGCAATTAATGAAAACTTGTCTGTAGAGGAGTTATTGAAGAGATATGAAGAGATCCTGCGGAGAGATCTGGTCATTGGAAAAATCCTGATTTATAAATTCGGAGTTGAGTGGGAGTGTATCCTGAATTCTGGCTGTCCGCCTCAGGCGGCAAACGAGATTAATGTGGAAGAGGACCTCCTCCAGTATAAAGAGATAACATTTGTTCCTTCAGAAAAAGAAAATAAGCTTCGACCTTTTGACATCATCATTCCCGTCCATAACAACAACGCTCCTCTTGCTTTTGTGTTGATCGGTGATATTGAAGAGGAAGGGGAAGGAGTTAGTCCTACCATTAAACACTTGAACTTCATCCAGACCCTTTCCAACATTATCCTGGTTGCTATTGAAAACATCCGGTTTTTCAAGGAGAGCCTGCGACAGGAAGCAATAAAAAAAGAGCTTGAACTGGCATCGAAAATGCAAAATATGCTGATCCCGGATAACCAGACACTCCCTCAGAATGACCAGGTATTCGTTACCGGGTTTTACCATCCCCATTACGATGTGGGGGGGGATTATTATGACTGTATCCTCTTAAATCCTGAGGAGTTGGGATTTTGTATTGCAGATGTGTCGGGAAAAGGAATCTCTGCAGCCCTGCTCATGTCAAACTTTCAGGCAAACCTGAGGGCTCTGTTTACACCTGAAATATCCCTCGAATTACTGGTGGAAAAACTAAATGAACGCGTGATCAGCAGTGCTGCCGGAGAAAAATTCATTACCCTCTTTATTGCGAAATACAACTCCCGGACTAAAGTCCTTGAATATGTTAATGCAGCGCACAACCCTCCGATACTGTATGAAACCGAATCCAGAACAACACACCTTTTTGATGCCAGTTGTGTTGGTATTGGTATGATTGATCACATTCCCGTGATTAATGGTGGTTCATTCACCCTGAAGGAGAGATCCAAAATAATCTGTTATACAGACGGGCTATCTGAATTACCGGATGAGAATGGGGAAGAGATTGGCACAAAAACCATTGCTGCATTCCTTGCCAATCGCAATGCGATCGGTGAAAACATCAATCAACTGATCCAGAAACAAAACATCAAATCAGGAAATGACCGCCTGTTTGACGATGTGTCAATCATTGGTGTTGAATTCTTTTGATTTCAGCTTTCACGCTCTACCGCTGAATTAATCTTCAATATTCGAGGATTCTCCAGCTATCTTCCGCACGATAAACAAGGTGCTGACATAATCAATACTATCCTTCTCATCAATGAACTTCAGGTTGCCGTCATAGGCAGGGTCGGAGTGATTGGTTATGCAGATATCAAGTATCTCAGCACCGTTTTCCCTGATCATTTGGCAAACTTTCAGCTTGTCCAGCACATGCATCTCCATCTGAAAATGATCTCCAATACCGAGCATTGCCAATCGTTCCCTGATCCGGATAAAGGATCGTATTTTTTTAACCCATTTCAGGGATCTTACATCTTTGGTTATCAGCTGGAAAATAAAGATTCCTTCCGGTTTCAACAGCTGCAAAAGCTCAGCCATGTAACGGGAGGAATGGTTTTGGGGGATATGCTGAAAAACGATCAGGCTGATCACCAGGCTAACGGAACCCGGATCAAAAAGAGACCCCGGGGAGTTCTGAAGGGTTTGAAATGAGATCTTGTCGAGGTATTCCCGGTTCAGCGCTTCTGCCTTTTCTATCATGGTTCGTGAAACATCCACACCACAGAGGGAATGAAAGTGCGGATAAAGAGCACGTAACAATCGTCCCACACCACAACCAAATTCCAGAACCAGCTCATTGTCAGGAGGTTTGATTTGCCTGGATTTCAGGTAATCAAACAACCGGTTTATTTCTGTTTCTCCGGTTTGAAAAAAATCCTTTTCGTTCCATTTTCCACCCTTTTTCCCTGGGTGTGTGCATATTGCCCAAAACGGATCCTTTCCTGCCAGCCCTTCCCAGTTTTTTTTAATTGACCGTAGACTCATGGTGCATGGATAGAGAGTTATACCCGTGAGTTAACCCTGACATATATAATTGATAATCAATAGATTTCAATTATGTATCGTCATTATTCATGCTGAATGCATGAATAATTCGGGTTAACAATTTCCGTTTTATCCTATTCCCTGCTTCTGCTTCTTAGGTCCAGCGCAACAAGCACGGCAATGAATCCCCAGAAGGGAGCAGATGCTTTGTCGGTTTCCAGAAAATTGTTCAGGAAACCGTGAAGGAAATAGGTGCACAATCCAAGGGTAACCGCCAGGGTAATCATTTTTAACCACCTCTCCTCCGTCCTGAAGTAGGTTTTGAAACCCGTTGTTAACGAAGTAATCAAAATGAGAAGTATGGTTATCGTACCAGGGAATCCACTCTCAGCCAATGGCCCGATATACTCGCTGTGTGCATTCCCACGGTCGCCAAAATTGGTGCTGATAAAGGTTCGTTCCCATGAGTATTGATAGGGCGCATACTGGAACTGGTATGTCCCCGGTCCCCAGCCAACCAATGGTCGTTCCTTGAACATGCGCAGGGCAGCATGCCACCGGTTAATGCGTTCCAGGTTTGACGCATCAGATGTAATGTTGGAGATGGACTGAACATGTTCTGAAAAATCGCCAGAGGAGGTTTGTTTGTTCTGTTCAAGCATTATGATGATCTCCGTACGATAGGAATACACGCCAAATAAGATCAAACCGGCAAAAAGGAAGATCAGGCTCAACCGCATCCTTAGCCGTACAATAATAAATATCAGAAAGGCACCTGCCAGGCTAATCCATGTTGCCCTTGTATAGGAAAATACGATCGCCGTAGAAAAAACAAGGATGAGGATCCATATAAGGGTTTTGAATTCAATCGACTTGTCGTATCGCAACGCAAATGCAAAAAGTACCGGATAAAAAAATGCCAGGATTGCCCCATAAGCTGTATGATCGTTAAAGAAGGGCCTTACGGCAGAATGTGAAGCTTGCTGGTCCAATAATCCCAGTTGAACATGGTGGACAAATGTATATACAATAATGGCCGTGAAGGGGATGATGTATGCCCAGAGGTAATTGGAGATGTTCCCGGCCCGTCGGAAAACCTGGGTGGCAAGGAAATAGAATCCACAGACAAACCAGAGACGTGCCAGGAAAAACTTCAGTGAGACCACTGGTAAAGAACTCGTTACACTGGTTACCAGTATCCATCCAAGGTTTAGCAGTATGGCAATGGTAACCGGGTGCTTCCACACCCGTTTATCAAATGATCGTTCCGATATGATTTTCATAAGAAAAAGGATCAACAGACCAAACAGCAACGGTTCGGTTGGCAGTGACAGATCCACCTTCAACCCGGGAATGAATTCTTTCAGGGGAACCGAAAGTGGGGTGAGAAAAACGATCACCAACAGCAGTTTATCCAGGGCAAGAAAGGCTGCCAGAATCACGAGAAGGAACACCGGAACAAGGTTGAAATAATAGATCTCAAAGGCAGTAAACACCATATTCAGAATAACAAAGAATATGGACAGACCATAGATCCAGAAGATGGTTTTCCTTTCTCTCTGAAGGGTAAGTTCCATGTTCAGGTCACAGGGTCTTACGCACTGAATCGATGGAAACAAGAACAATCAGGGTAAACAAAAATGCCGAAAACGTTGAAATGATGACGATGACGGATCGTTTCGGATAGGCTTTTTTCTCCGCTTCCTGCCCTTTATTTACAATGAATGTGTGTGAGAGATTCTGCTCGGCATCGACCTTTGCTTCAACATACTTCTCCTTTAATAAACTCAATCGTGCACTCTCATTTTCAAGAAATTCCGTCAGGAACAGATAAGTCCCGCCATGTTCCGCCAGAACGTTGATCTGTTTTTCCAGCCGTTCTGTCTGACTCCTGTTGCCCCTGGAGACAGCATCCAGGTAGAGCTCGACCAGTCCCTGGGATTGTGCTTCAACATTAAATACACCCAGTTGCCCCAATGTTTTCAACGAATCTTCCAGTGCACCGATCTCATTTTTCAGTGAAAAATATTCCTGCTCTACGATTTCATATGCTTCACGGGCACGTCTCTTCTGCATCCGGTTCATGGTTGAGTCAAGCAAAGAGGCTATCTCATTAGCTATATCTGCGGCAACTCCGGGGTCCGTATCCAGCACATCAATGCGTATTGACATGTATTCCGTTTTGCGAAAAGAGATGTTTTCCTTCATCTTGCCATACAGGGTAGTGCATTTATAGCGTGAATCGGGATCGATCTGATAATGTTCGAACAGGTTGTATTTTTCCACCAGTCTTTCCCGAATCTCGTCAGAATAAAGTACCTGCAGGATCCGTTCCGTCTCTTCCTCCTCACCAAACTGCAGGATGTCCCTGGCTGGACCTCCGCCACTGGTAGAAATCAATGCCTTGGAAATGGAAGTAGAGGAGGAGGGGAAGAAAATCACCGTTGATCTGTATTTCGGTGTAATGGTTAACGAGATGATCACGGATGCTACAAATGCTAAGAAAGAAACCACGATCAGGGGTTTTTTCCTGTTCCATATGTAGAGCAAAAGATTTGTCGACTCAAAACGAAAGCCGGATGCATTAGGTTCGGTCATATCAAATGATTTGAGAGGTTCATTTATTTCCGGGATCCACAATATAACAGTGTTTAAGAAAACCCCGGTTTACCAGAATAACGATACAAAGGACAAAAAAGTACGTCGATTAAATTACCCGTATCAAATGAAAATTTTTCTTTCCTTTCTGCACCAGCAGGTATTTATCACTGATCAGATCATCCGCCGTAACGGTTTGATCGGGAGAGGTAACCTTCTCTTTATTCAGGTTTACCCCTCCACCGTCAATCAGGCGCCTCAATTCTCCCTTGGAAGAGAAAATTGCCGTTTTTTCCACCAGCAGATCGAGCAGGTTTAAACCCGCTGTCAATACTTCCTTACTGACCTGGTATTGAGGAACTCCTTCAAACAGTTCAAGGAAGGTTACTTCATCCATTTGTCTCAGGGACTCGGTTGTCCCTTTTCCAAAAAGGACTTCTGAGGCTTCTATAGCATCGTGTAGTGCCTCTTCGGAATGGACCATTATCGTAACCTCATTAGCCAGGGCTTTTTGAAGTGTTCGCAAATGGGGTGCTCCCCTGTGTTTTGCCGTAAGTTCCTCTATTTCTGTTTGCCCCAGCATGGTAAAGATCTTAATGTATCGCTCCGCATCATCATCGGAGGTATTAAGCCAGAACTGGTAAAATTTATAGGGGGAGGTCATCTTCGCATCAAGCCAAACATTCCCCTCTTCGGTCTTCCCAAATTTGCCACCGTCGGATCGGGTGATCAACGGGCTGGTGAGCGCAAATGCTTCTCCTCCCGATTTTCTGCGTATCAGTTCTGTGCCGGTAACTATATTTCCCCATTGATCTGATCCTCCCATCTGCAGTTTGCAGTTCATGGTTTGATAAAGGATCAGGAAATCATATCCCTGGACCAGCTGGTACGAAAATTCGGTGAATGACATTCCGGATGTGGTATCTTCCCTTACCCTCTTTTTCACCGAATCTTTTGACAGCATATAATTAACCGTAATGTGCTTGCCGATATCGCGAATGAAATCCAGAAAGCTGAACTCTTTCATCCAGTCATAATTGTTCACCATTTCAGCTTTATTGGGCGCTTCTGTTTCAAAATCAAGGAACCGGCTCAACTGATCCCGTATCTTTTCCTGATTCTCTCTCAATGTTTTCTCGTCGAGCAGGCTTCTCTCCTCGGATTTGCCGGATGGATCCCCGATCATTCCTGTAGCTCCACCGACCAGCGCGATGGGTTTATGGCCTGCTGCCTGGAAATGTTTCAGCATCATGATCTGAACCAGGTTCCCAATGTGAAGGGAGTTTGCTGAAGGATCAAACCCGATGTATGCAGTAACCATTTCCCGGTCGATCAGTTCCCTGGTCCCGGGTGTCATGTCATGGACCATTCCCCGCCAGCTTAGTTCATCAACAAAATTCATATTTCTCAAATGTTTCACGCAAAGATAATATATAGAATTATATGAGGACCAGGGTAAGGACAATAATCCCAAACATGCCAAATAGCAAGATAACGGTATAGACGCCGGAAAGCAGCATGAATTTGACAAATGTCTTGATGATGGATTGCCGGTAAAACCGTTTCATCCCGACAACAAGATAGATGGGAATAAGAAGGATTAAAAATCCCACCACTTTTTGCACAATCCCATCAAAAAAGATCGACACAAGGACTACCAGCAGGATAACAAGAAAAGCAAAACAGTGAAAATAGATCGAGAAGACAAAATGTTGTATATAATAGCGTTTTGACCGGGCATAGAAGAGCTTGAGAATCAACGCGAACAGTGGCAACAATAGAAAGAGCGATTGGGACACCCGTTTCAGGAACATGTTCCATGAATATTCAGGATTTTCAAACAGGGTTGCCATGCCATTTACCAATCTTTTTCGCAACCATTTTTCCGGTGGAATACTATCGCTAACCGCTTTCAGGGATTGAATTACCTCCTCCCTTGTATCGCTCGAATCGCCTTCCATAACATATTTGTAATACACGGTGTCACCAAAGACCTGGATCACAACCGTATCAATGACCGCAGGAACAGCTGATGAATCCGGGATGATGCTTACATAACTCAGGGAATCAACCCGGGATGAATCGCTGTCGGTTGCATTCACGTTCAGGATTCCTGCAGAGATCATGTCGTTGCTGGAGATCTCCAACAGGGCAAAAAGGAAGATGCTGATAAAAATAAACAGCTTAAATGGAGGATAATAGGTTGCTCTGCGGCCCGCTACATATTCTAATGTGAGAAACCCGGGTTTAAGGAGCAGGGGTTTAATGCTTTTTACAAAGCGGGTATCAAATTCAAATAGCGTATCCATCAGATCCTTGAACATCTCACCGAACGGTCTGTTCAATTCTTTAGTCGATTGCCCGCAATTGGGGCAATAATTTCCTGAATGCCGGTGACCGCAGTTCGGACAGGTTATGATGTTGGGAAGGTTATCCATAGTCATCAGATCAAGACTTCATCCTCCCTTTCCTTTCTCTCCCTGAAACCTCTGATACTTTCAAAATCCAGGTCATGGAAGATCATAGGGGCAAAAGCGGAAATGGGTTTGTAAAGGAACGATTCCTCAATCTTATCCTCCGGAAGAAAATGTGTTTTCCGGTCGATGGTATTCAGGATCACCAGGATGATGCTCAGGATGAAGGCGGTTTTGATTACACCAAACAGTACACCAAGAAGGCGGTTAACAAATCCCAACGCAACGGCTTTCACCAGCTTGTCGAGTGCTTTTGCCAGCAGGTGTACCAGAACAACAATGATCACGAACGTGATGGCAAAGGAGATCAGTGGAAGGTACTGTGTGGTCATGTTAAATTTTTCCACCAGGAAATCGGATGTCATGTATGAGAACTTGATGGCTCCGAATATACCGAGTATTAGCGCAGCAAGGGAGGCCACTTCAATGATCAGACCGTTTCTGAAACCACGGTAAGCACTCCAGAGAAGAAAGATCAGCAGGATCAGGTCGATGTAGTTCATGATTTGTTCGAATACAGTGACAAAAATAGGAATTATTTGGTTTTTGCCATCTATTCAAAATCCGCTATCTTTGGGGCTCGGAAAAAAAGGCTCCATAGTTCAAGGGATAGAATAGCGGTTTCCTAAACCGTAGATCCAGGTTCGAGTCCTGGTGGAGCTACAAAAGAAAATGCCTGCCACTCCGGTGACGGGCTTTTTTAATTCAACAGACTCAAGCTGGCTTGAGAGTCTGTTGAGTGAAAAAAGAACGGTACGAACGAAGTGAGTTCAGGCATTTTCTTTTCGTTACGCGGAACAATAGGTCCGCGAAGAGCGAAGCGATGAGCAGTCCTGGTGGAGCTACTAACCAAAAAGCCTTTATCCCGAAGGGATGAGGGCTTTTTTCAATTGCAGGCTTGAAGCTTGCTTCAAAAGCCTGTAAGGGAAAAAGAACTCATCATCCGCCTGGCGGATGAAAGGCTTTTTGATTATGTTACGCGGAGCTTCAGGTCCGCGAAGAGCGAAGCGATGAGCAATCCTGGTGGAGCTACTATCAGTTCCAATTTTTTAGTCGGCCGACTAAGAAGGTAAAAAACGAATAATCAAAGCAAATACAACCCTGTTTTATTTTTCGTTTGATTCCGGTTCCTGTGCAACAGGTAGTTATGGATATCGTCTTTTTATTCCTTATCTTTAACCGAAAATACCATAATTCCACACATCATGTTTTTCAATTACCTCGCGGTTGCTGTCCGCTACCTTAAGAAAAACCTGCTCCCATTCACGATCAATCTCCTGGGACTGGCCATCGGGATGACCGCCTTTATCCTGATCATCCAGTATGTCCGGTTCGAACTGAGCTATGACAACTTCCACGAGCTGGGTGACCGGATCTACCGGATCCAGCAGGACCGGTACAATAAAGGCGAACTGACCACCCAGTGGGCAGCCGGGTGCTCGGCAGTCGGACAGGCGCTATACGAGAATTTTCCAGAGGTGGAAAACTTTACCCGCTTCCAAACGGCAGCCGGCATCATCTCCTATAATGAAAGGAGATTTAAAGAACAGAAGATCTATCTCGCCGATACATCGTTCTTTGAGGTCTTTTCATTCCAATTGGTCAAAGGGGATCCATCAGAAATTCTTAAGAAGCCATTTGAAACGGTATTATCGGAATCTGCAGCAGCCAAATACTTCGGCGATGAATACCCGATTGGAAAAAGCCTCCTTTTCAACGACGGCCTGGAACTAAACATTGTAGGTATATTCAGGGATGCACCCACCAATTCTCACCTTTATCCTACCATCGTTGTATCCTGGGAAACATTGGTCAGCCTGCAGGGACCCGATGTGAACACGGCATGGCAATGGGATGGTTTTTTCAATTACATCCTGCTAAGTCCACAATCCTATTATAAGGAATTCGAAGCCAAAATTCCTGCATTCATTGAAGAGAGAGTCGGTGATGAACTGCGTCAATACAATTCCTGGGCCATTTACAACCTTCAGCCCATCCGGAAAATTCATCTCTATTCGGATTTCATGATGGAGATGGAAGTCAATGGAAATGCCCGGTCGACCTATGCTCTGCTCATTGTGGCTGTTTTTCTCGTGTTGATCGCCTGGATCAATTACATCAATCTGTCAACCGCAAAATCGCTCGAACGGGCTAAAGAAGTCGGGATCAGAAAAATATCCGGTGCTGCCCGTGTTCAGTTGATCCGGCAATTTCTTTCCGAATCGATTTTGATAAACCTCCTGGGGATCATTGTAGCCATAATCCTGGTGCAATTCCTTCATCCTGTGTTCAATCAAATTACCGGGAAACCCCTGGATTTTGGCATACCCGGTGATCCTGGGTTCTGGGGAATTATGGTATTGATTTTCCTAACCGGGGCTGTTCTTTCCGGCACCTATCCTGCTTTTTTCCTCTCCTCGTTTAAACCGGCAATCATTATCAAAGGTAAATTTGACAAGCAAACCAAAGGGATTATCTTACGCAAAAGCCTGGTTATCTTCCAGTTTATTACGTCGTTGATCCTGATCTCCGGAACCCTGGTGGTTTATAAGCAGATCTCCTTCATGCAGCAGTATGACCTGGGTGTTAATATTGAGGATGTACTTGTTTTGCCGGGTCCGAACATTACCGACTCCACCTATACGGAAACGTTCAATGCATTCAAAGAGGAACTTTTGCGGAATCCCAATATTTCAGAAGTAGCCACTTCAACGGCTGTACCGGGGAGAAAAGCAACCTGGAATGCCGGCGGAATACACCTTTTAAGCCAGGATGTTACTGAGGGTAACCAGTACAGGATCATCGGTATGGACTTCGATTTTGTCGACCTGTATGGATTGACCCTCCTCGAGGGAAGAAATTTTTCACCGGAATATGGCATGAATTCTGAAACCGTTCTGTTTAACGAGAAAGGTATCCGGCTTCTCGGATTTGATGATTACCGGGAAGCACTGGATAAGCAGATATTCTTCTGGGGAGATACCTTCCGGATCGTTGGAATTCTTAAAAATTATCATCAACAGGGATTGAAGGAAGTACAGGATCCGTTGATCTTCCGGTTTTTTGAAAGTGTAACAGCCTACTATTCCATTAAGTTCGTTCCCACAGCGGACATTCAAGCAAACATCTCATTTGTCCGGGAACAATGGGAAATCTTTTTCAGCAAGAATCCATTTGAATACTTTTTCCTTGATGAATATTATCAAGAGCAATATAAGGATGAGTTACAATTCGGTACGGTCTTCGGATCCTTCTCACTCCTTGCCATTATTATTGCCTGTCTCGGACTGTTCGGTCTCTCTTCCTATTCAACTACCCAGCGGACGAAAGAGATTGGTATCCGGAAGGTGCTGGGTGCATCGGTTCCGCAAAGCATTCTTCTGCTGGTTCGATATTTCGTGAACCAGATCCTGATCGCTGTTCCCATCGGATTAGCCATCTCATTCTTCATCATGTCCCGCTGGATCCAGAATTTCCCGTTCAGGATATCCATCGGGTGGTGGTTTTTTGTTCTTCCTGTACTGGTCGTACTGATCATTGCCTTGGTCACGGTCATTGCCCAGGTATTCAAAACCGCCAATGTAAATCCAGCCGAATCATTACGATATGAGTAAACCAATGCAATTGTACCCTCTTATGTATCGAACGTTACTATTCCTGTCAATTATTCTATTCATAATGGCTGATGGCTTTGCTCAGGACAAAAGTTCAAAAAGGGGAATCGCCTATGGTTATCATTCCCCGGAGGATATGGATGCCATCAAGGAAGGTATTTCCTGGTGGTACAACTGGACATCCAAGCCCGATCAGTCACTGGGTGGTGCCTATCCAATTGATGGAGTTGTTTATATACCCATGGTATGGGGAGGCAGTTTCAATGTAGATGAAGTTGTAGCCAACATACCCGATGATGCTGAATATATACTGGGTTTTAACGAACCTAATTTTACAGATCAGGCAAATTTAACTCCTGCTCAGGCAGCTGATTTATGGCCCCAATTAGAGGAAATTGCCGATAGAAAAAATTTGAAAATTGTTGGTCCTGCATTGAATTACTGTGGCAATTGTGTTGATATACCAGGTACAGAAAATGATTCAGACCCGATAGAATGGCTCGATGCCTTTTTTACAGAGTGTCCTGGTTGCCAGGTGGATTACATCGCCGTTCATTGGTATGACTATGGATTGGAATGGTACATCAGTAGATTCAAAAAATATAATAAACCAATCTGGGTAACGGAGCTTGCCCTCTGGCATAATCAGAATCACACCGTTGCAGAACAAAAGAAATACCTGGCAGAGGCAGTTCAACTGATGGAAAAAGACGATACGGTTTTCCGGTATGCATGGTTTACCGGAAGATCGGGAGGACCAAATATAAACCTGTTTGAAAGTGAACCAGGAGAACTTTCAGCGTTAGGGAAATATTACATCTCATTGCCTGCAAGTGGTGATGACAATTTCCCTCCTATCGCAGATGCAGGCAGTGATAAGCAAATCCGATTGCCCGCCAACAGCACAACCTTACATGGGGAATCCAGTGAGGATATCGATGGAACAATCATATCTTATGAGTGGAAAAAAGTTATTGGGGACAGTGCCATCATTCAGAGCCCAATTGCTGCTTCTACAGAGATAACAAATCTTTCCGAAGGAACCTATCTGTTTCGTTTAAGGGTAACGGACAATGATGGTGCAGTTGACAGTTGCGAAGTAGCTGTTGAGGTTACAGATCCGGGGGAACTGAATGTTAATCTTGCGCTAAACAAACCGGCTGAAGCATCCTCCTATCAGGATACCGGTGGTGAGTATCTCCCGGGTCTTGCCAATGATGGGAATATGGATACCCGGTGGGCCAGTGACTGGAATGACAACGAGTGGATTACCATTAATCTTCAAGCAGGATACAAGATATCAAAAGTTATCATGGAATGGGAAGTGGCTTACGGAAGTGCATATACAATCCAGCTTAGTGATGATCCTGCCTTTGTAGACTTTGAAACGATCGCAACGGTAAATGCCGGTAACGGTCAAACGGATGAAGTGACCACGGATAGTACCGTTTCAGGACAATACCTGAGAATGCAAGGAATTAGCAGGGGGACTGAATGGGGCTATTCTTTGTGGGAATTTGAAGCATATGGTATGGATGCAAATGGTGAAGATCCAACAACAACGGAAGAGATGGAAAAGTTGTATTCAATCTCCATATATCCCAATCCGGCAAATGATATCATTCAGGTAAAATTTCCGGAGCCATTTTCCGGAAGACTGGATATAAAAAACATTACCGGAAACCTTGTGAAAAGTAAAACAATACACGGTCGTGCGTCCATACAACTTGTTATTCATGATCTCACAAAAGGTATTTACGTTTTATCAACGGATAATAAAAAATTTAAACCCATTTTACTTATTGTCCAATAAACCAGTTATCAGAATAAATTACAGAAAACAATCATCATAATCTATTCTTACCGCTATGGAACAGAAACTTCAACATCCTGCAGATTCCGCTTCCAGGGAAAAACCCCGGTTCCTTAAGATCCTCTGCATCATTTCGTTTATCGGCAGTGGGTTACTCTCCCTGACTACCCTGGTGATTATATTATTTTACCAGCTCCAGCGAGCGGAGATCATGGTAATCTATATCCCGCATGACCTGGGGCAAACAGCCATGCTTTTCTTGCCTACCTTCCTGTTCACCCTGGCTGGCAGCGTCGTAATGTGGAAAATGAAGCGGTGGGGATACTATCTCTACCTACCCGGTGCTCTATTCCGGATCCTGTTTTTTATTGTGCTTTGGATTGGTGATTATGACTTTGTTACGGGCATCCCGTTAGCTTTAGTACAACTTACAATGATTGTCCTTTTCAGCCTAAACCTAAAGTATTTAGTGTCTCAAAAGAATTTTACACAAGTCGCCTGACGATCAGAATCTTTTCCTTTCATTTCTTCATTCTCCTTGATTAATACCAAATTAATTTGGTGTTCTGGAATATTTTGTTACAATGTAGGTCAGTATTCATCAAAAAAAATAGGAGAGTTATATGATTAAAACCAAGATTTATAATCAAGCAAACAAACCCACGATTCATGAAAAGGAGGAGATTGTGACCTTTCTTTACAATAACCTTGAACAATACGGGGACCCCAAATCAGACATAGAGAAAGCGGTTGACTATGCCATAAAGGAATCACCATCATTTGGCGGTTTTATCCTTGTATCCAACCAAGGCTCCGAAATCTCGGGTGCAGTAGTCATAAACCAAACCGGCATGGAAGGGTATATCCCGGAAAACATCCTGGTTTACATTGCAACCCACAAAGACCTCAGGGGAAAAGGCATCGGTAAAAAATTGATGAATAAATCCATTGAAGTTGCACAAGGTGATATTGCATTGCATGTAGAGCCCGATAACTCAGCCCGCTTCTTATACGAAAAAATCGGCTTTACCAGCAAATACATCGAGATGCGGTACAAGCAAACCTCAGAAGAAAATTAATCCATTTTTAAGCTTATTCGTAGTATCGATTGATCTGATGATTCAATCCGTGCTACTTTTTTTGTATACCGATGCATTTCATTGATATTATCATATTCGTGGTCTATTTTGCTGCCATGCTAGGGATAGGCATCTATTTTTTCAGAAAGAACAAAGATATTGAAGATTATTATATTGGCGGGCGTTCGCTGGGCAGCTGGCACATCGGCCTTTCAGTCGTGGCAACGGATGTTGGTGGTGGATTTTCCATCGGACTGGGTGGACTGGGTTTTGCGATTGGTCTTTCCGGATCCTGGTTGCTATTTACGGGATTGGTCGGTGCTTGGCTCAGTGCGGTTGTATTAATCCCCATTGTAAGCAGGATCTCAATAAAACACAGGTTCTTTACATTTCCCCAGATTTTCGAACATTTTTATAACAACAAGGTAGCCCTGATTGCTGGGATCATTTCGGCAATCGGTTATATGGGCTTTACCAGTTCACAATTGTTAGCCGGTGCAAAACTGGCATCCGCAACCTTTGTAGAGATCGATCTAAAAACAGCTCTCATTATTATGGGGGCTATTGCAGTGATCTATACCGGCATCGGTGGTTTAAAAGCGGTGATTTATACCGATACAGTCCAATGGATCATTCTCATGTCCGGCCTGATCTTAATCGGTATTCCGATTACCTACCATGCCATTGGTGGAATCGAAACCATAAAAGCAACCATCGGTCATGAATTCCTCACACTGAACAACGTTACCTGGCAACAAATTGTGAACTGGGTTGTAACCATAATACCCATCTGGTTCGTTGGGATGACACTCTACCAGAGAATTTATGCTTCAAAAAATGTAAAACAGGCCCAAAAAGCATGGTTTATTGCCGGCTTGTTCGAATGGCCCCTGATGGCATTCATGGGAGTTACGCTGGGTATGTTCTCCCGGGTTGCCTTTGAAAATGGAATGTTTACAGAGTTCGGCTACAACGTGGGTTCTGCCATTGATTCTGAAATCGGGCTTCCAGTTCTGTTAAACACCGTTTTACCTGCCGGGTTAATGGGACTGATGCTTTCTGCATTTTTTTCAGCCATACTTTCCACGGCCGACAGTTGCCTGATGGCCGCATCAGGAAATGTGCAGACGGATATCCTCAGCAAATTACTCCCGCTTAAAAAAGAGACAAAAGCACAGCTTCATGTTTCACAGGCAATTACATTAGCAATCGGTGTGTCTTCTATATTGCTGGCTTCCTATATGACCAATGTGCTGGAATTAATGCTCTATTCGTATGCTTTTATGGTTTCAGGTCTATTCATTCCCGTGCTGGCTGCCCTGTACGGGAAAAACCCCAATCCGCTGGCTGCGACACTGGCTATGATCATTGGAGGAACAACAACCGTTGCCCTGGTGGTTACCGGTATTCGACTGCCCTTTGACCTGGATGCGAATATTTTTGGAATTGGAGCCTCCGCAATCATCTATTTTATAGTACATATTATCAGACCACCACGTTAAATCGATTGTTACATGCATGGATATGGAGTATTGTTACTCATTAAACAGTCCCGTTATGGATACAAGTTCCCTGATCACCCTGAATGAAAAATCGGTCGAAAACAACATTCGTTTTCTGAGAAACAAGCTGGGCAACAACGTAAAAATATCATCGGTTGTTAAAGCCAATGCTTATGGACACGGGATAGAACAGATCGTTCCGTTATTTGAAAAAGAAGGTGTCGATCATTTCTCGGTTTTCGATTACAATGAAGCGCTGCGTGTTTCCAGCAGCCTGTCAGAGCCCAAAACAATCATGATCATGGGATGGATCCCTGAGGAAAAACTTAAAGAGGTTATCCGAAAAGGATTTGAATTTTTTGTGTTCAATATTGAACGGCTAGAGAAAGCCTCCCGGGAGGCCATACAGCTTCAAACCATGGCTAAAATTCATCTCGAAGTAGAAACCGGGATGAACCGTTCGGGCTTGAACAACGAGGGGCTGCTAAAGGCAATCTCCATTATTCAGCACAATAAGGAGTGTTTTAAGGTGATGGGGTTTTGTACACACCTGGCCGGTCCGGAAAGCATTTCCAACCACCTCAGAATTCAAAAACAGTTGAAGAAATTCAAGAAAATGCTATCGACTCTGGAAACCAAAGGCATCCATCCCAAATACAGGCATGTTGCCAATTCAGCAGCTGCCTTTGTCTATCCAAAAACCAGAATGGACCTTGTCAGGATCGGGATAATGCAGTATGGCTTTTGGCCAAGCGTTGAAACCTTTATCCATTATATCAGCAGGGGGACAAATAAAGTGGATCCCCTGAACAGAATACTCGGCTGGCAAAGTAAGATCATGTCGATCAAAGAGATCAAAACCGGAGAATTCATCGGTTACGGAATTTCATTCCTGGTACAATCCGATATCAAGACAGCACTGATCCCCATAGGATATGCCAGTGGATACAGTCGCTCGTTAAGCAACAAGGGGCGCGTTCTTATTCGTGGACAGCGATGCAGCGTGATCGGGATCGTGAACATGAATATGATCATAGCGGATATTTCCAATGTATCCAATGCAGAAGTGGGTGATGAAGTGGTCATGATCGGAAAACAGGAAGATCTGGAAATAAAAGTCAGCGCATTTAGCGACATCAGCGATCAGCTGAATTATGAAGTATTAACCCATCTATCAGAGCGCATTGAACGTATAACAGTATAAAATCAGATCCATGGCATTCATCACATTAGACATTAAAAAATTAAAATCCAACTACGAATTCCTTGATAAGCTTTTTAAAAAGAATGACATTCAATGGTCGATCGTCTCAAAGCTACTGTGCGGGAACAAACTTTACTTAAAAGAATTGTTGAAGCTTGGTACAAAACAGATTTGTGATTCCCGCATTTCTAACCTGAAAACGATAAAAGCGCTCAACCCGGCAGTCGAAACCATTTACATCAAACCACCGGCAAGGCGTTCCATCAGCAGTGTGGTGAAGTATGCCGATATCAGCATGAACACAGAGATTGAAACCATCCAGCTTTTGTCTGAAGAAGCCAGGAAACAGCAGAAAACGCACAAAATCTTCATCATGATCGAATTGGGGGAATTAAGAGAAGGGGTCATGCGTGAGGATTTTGTGGAATTTTATGGAATAGTATTCAAACTGAAAAACATTGAAGTAGTCGGAATCGGTACGAATTTTTCATGCCTCTATGGTGTTCTTCCTAATCACGATAAATTGATTCAATTGAGCTTGTATGAACAACTGATCGAAGCAAAATTTGACAAGCAGATTTCTTACGTTTCCGGCGGTTCGTCGGTCACCATTCCATTGATTTTTAAGAATCTGTTACCCAAAGGGATCAATCACTTCAGGGTTGGAGAAACCCTCTTTTTAGGAACAGACGTTTATAACAATACCACCCTGAAAAGGATGAGTCCTGATGTTTTCCGTCTGTATACCGAAATCATTGAATTAATAGAAAAACCGATCGTCCCGACGGGTGAATTCGGTACCAATCTTGAAGGAGATACGTTTGATTTTGATAAAAAGCTGATTGGTCAAACCTCCTTCCGGGCGATTATTGACATCGGTTTATTGGATGTTGAAGAGAGGCATATTGAGCCGCTTGATGACACCATTAGTTTTGTCGGGGCAAGTTCAGATATGCTGGTGATCGATCTTAAAGAAAACCCGAAGAAATACAAAGTGGGCGATTTGCTTGAATTTAAGATGGATTATATGGGCGCATTGAGAGTAATAAACTCCAAATACATAGAAAAGAGGATCAGAGAATAAACCCCAGCAGGAGATAGAGCAGTGCGGTTCCTGTTCCGGCAGTCAGTGCATAGGGTAACTGGGTTTTTACGTGGTCAATGTGATCACTGGCAGAGGCCATGGAGGAGATGATGGTTGTATCGGAAATGGGTGAACAGTGATCGCCGAAAACGCCACCACCCAATGCAGCAGCAATAGCCAGGTAAACATTAGCATCCAGTGATTGTGCCATGGGAACGGCGATGGAGATCATGATGGCAAACGTTCCCCAGGATGTTCCGGTGGAAAAGGCGATGAAGCAGCTTGCTACGAATATAAGAAAGGGTACCAGTTTGGGTGAAAGCCAGGCTCTGGTTACTTCCGCAACATATTGGCCAGTCCCCAGTTCACGACACAATCCGCTAATAGCAAAAGCAAGCACCATCAATAACGCAAGAGAGACCATGCCGGACATGCCTTTCAATGCCAGATCAATCAATTCCTTTCCCGGCAGTAATTTTTGGATCACATACATTATCGTTGCCACCAATACGGCAGTAATCACGGAATAGAGAACCGAAGCCGATCCTGAACCATTACCGATCGCTTCAAATACATTGGTCCAGAATGATTTAGTTGCCGGGTCATTAATCCCTTCCCATCCTGTATAGATCAGCATGAAAGGCATCATCAGGACCATGGTAAGGATAGGGACGATCATATTCATGGCTCGCGGTGTTGCGCCTTCCCTGGTCTCCAGGAATGTGATGTCCGATGAGACCATCGGTCTGGCATTATCAGCCAGTACTTTGCCTTCTACCCTCGCCCGTTGTTCTGCCTTTTTCATCGGGCCAAAATCCTTTCTGCTGAAAACCAGGTAAAACACCAGGAGAACAGCCAACATGGGATAAAAATTAAAGGGGAATGCCCTGAATAGTGTGGCAAAGGGTTTGTCGAAACCCTGCACAACCAGAAGGCTCATGATGAATGCACCCCATGCATTGAACGGGACCAGTATGCTGGAGGGTGCAGAAGTGGAATCAGCAAGGTATGCCAGTTTTTCACGTGATATTTTCAATTTATCGAATATGGGACGATACAGCGTTCCAACTGTAAGAGCAGAGATGTTGGATTCCACAAAGATCAATAATCCCGTCAGGGCAGTGAGAAATTGAACAACCAGGCGGTTTCGTCCTTCTCCCCTGCTTTCCATTCTTGTCAGCAGGTTATCTATCCTTCGAATAAAACCCTCCACCCCGCCTGATCGCTGAATATAGGCAATCAGAATCCCAATAATGAGCGTGAAGATGATGGTCCGTGTGTTGTTATCCTCCTTGAACACATCCACCAGACCCTGTATGGTGTCAAATGTGCCGGTTAACAGATTCCCTTTATTAATAATGACCCAACCCAACCAGATCCCGAAAATCAGTGAAACGAACACCTGCCGGGTCCTGATGGCCAGAACAATGGCCGCAACAGGCGGGATAAGAGACCAGAATCCGTAATCATGCATGATCCAAAGGTAATTTTTCTGTGATTCCGAAGCAAATTCTCGATCAGTCTCCTAACATTAGACTGATGGCCATGATTTTATAGTATCTTGCAGTTATCGGAAATCCCTGAGTCGTGAAGTGGTTTCTGTTAAAATAAAGCAGTCAATTAATCCAAGCCACGATACCATCAATTCATAATGAAACTTGAGTGAATAAAAATGTAGCTGCTGTTTTCACTTTTAGTATATTTATTGTGAATCCCATAACAGGTAACTTCATGAAGAGACTGTTTGTTAATCCCCGGTTGTTTCTTCTGCTTGGTATCCTTGCTTTTACCCTTCAATGCAAGCGGGATACACCTCAGCAGGAGATCAAATTCCGGATCATCACGGAAGCAATCACAGACAATAACAACCCCTATTATTTTGATCCAGCACATTATCCTGATGACAGGAGTTCACTGCCTGTTGGGGTGTTTGATTCGGGTACTGGTGCCCTTTCTGCACTTAATTCGATCCTTGAGTTCGACGAATTCAACAACACGACCCATGAACCGGGCAGTGACGGAATAGCCGATTTCATTTCCGAACGATTCATATACCTTGCTGATGAAGCCAACATGCCGTATGGCAGATACAATGCCGAAGGCAAAGCTGATTTTCTCCGGGAGCTGGTGTTAAAAGATATACTGTTCCTGCTGGGGAATCAATATTACCTGACACCCGATGATGGCAATTCTCAAACGGACAAGGAACCGGTTAAAAGTATCGTTATTGCCTGTAATACAGCTACAGCTTATGGACTTGAAACGGTCCGGGAAGCGATGGATCACTGGGGGCTGAACATTAACATAACAGGCATCATTGAAGCCGGCGCCAAACTAGCCCTGGAAATAGTATTCGGTAACGGGCATGAGCATTCAGTCATCGGGGTTCTTGCTACCGAAGGCACCTGTGCATCCGGAGGTTATCCCACATCGATACACACGCTGGCTGAAACCCTCCTTCCTGTTAATGATATCCCGGTTGTGCAGCAGGCTGGAATCGGTCTGGCAGGAGCCATCGATGGAGATATCAATTATGTTGATCCTGCAGCCACCGAACCCAGAGAAGAAACAGATTATTATGGTCCTGGATTGGGTCACCCCAATTATCCCATCGATACTGCATTGTGGGAGGAGTACCATTTTGAGACCGGGAATGGATTACTGGTTAAAAAAAATCCGGAAGGGAAGAGAACCGTGATCCAGCTAAATTCCGTGACCAATTATATCCGGTACATGGTTACTCATCTTGCAACAAAAATATCTCAGGAATTCCCCGATTATACGCTGGATGTTGTAATCCTCGGATGCACTCACTAGCCGTACGTTGAGGCTGAAATTCGGGATCATTTCCTGCGCCTTAAGCAGTACAATAGCTTCTATGAGCGCAATATACCGGAAAATATTGTTTTAATCGATCCCGCCAGGTCATTGGGCACTGAACTGTATCACGAACTTACCGAAAAAAATATCCTGGGGCAGGATAGCCATGCAAACAGCCGGTTTTTCATTTCGGTTCCCAACAGACTGCTACAGGAAAACCGGATTGATGAGCAGAGAGAGTTCCCCTATGACTGGAAATACGGCCGGGATATCAATACCGGTTTGCACTTTGTCAAACAGGTCCCGTTTTCAGACGAGTGGATTGATGAAGCTATCCGGATAAGAATCAAAGAGAACATTCCAATAATATACGGAATAATTTATAAGCAGTGATAACTGTATGTTATGATAAACCAATAAAATATCAACGATGATTCGACGAAGGTTGAATTGTGGAACATGAACCTGGTGTCCGGGCAGGATCAACCGGTTAGTGTGCTGTCTTCAGCGGATGAATATCCACCAGGCCTCTTCTGGAAGGATGAGACATCAATCTGGATTATTACCGGTAAAGAGGGCAAGCTGCTCAATGCAGCATCGGGTGATCTAATCGCATCAAAGGAAGAGTTGGAGATGGATCTCAGGAAAGTTGGGCAGGGAAAGATCAGCGAACTGACAGGATCGGTTTCGTTCCGTGAATGGGGTTTGGACCTGGCGGATGTCTGGCCAAGCCCTATGAGAATGGTGGGCCTGGCATTGATACAGTAAACGGAGGTTTTGATCATATTCATCTGCTTGTAAGTATTAATCCCACACAAAATACCTCCAATGTAGTCAATCTGATTAAAGGTGAATCATCCAACTGGATTAACAAGAACGATTTTATCCGTACAAAATTTGCATGGCAGGAAGGGTTTGGTGTATTCTCTGTCTCACCAAAAGATATTGAGCTTGTTCGCAATTATATCAAAAACCAGGAAGACCACCACCGAAAGATGACCTTTAAGGAAGAAGTGAATAAGTTCCTGAAAACTTACAATATCACATTGGATGAACAGGGTAAGGGGAGAGCATTAGATCCTAACCTGAAAGGGTCAGATGAATGTATACAATTTTTCTGTGTTGCAACAATAAAAATAAAACAATTAAGGATAGGAATCAAATCACAAATTCAAGGCATTTTAGGCACTATCCCTTTCTTTCCGCTGTTCAACCACGAATTATTTAGGAAATGACAGGGAAACGGTGGTTCCTTTCTGAATTGTTGAACTGATACGCATGGTTCCCCCATGCAGTTGAAGGATTTTACGGCACAAGCTTAAACCGATGCCCGAGCCCCTTTCCTTTGTGGTAAAAAATGGAACAAAAATCTTGTCACGTATTTCAGGAGGGATCCCTTCTCCATTATCCTTAACATTGATTTCCACTGCATCTTTGGTTAGCCTGGCTGCCAGATTAATTGACCCATCTGATTTTACCGCAAGGGTGTCGATTGAATTCTGAATCAGATTGATCAGTACCTGTTCGATCATTTTTTGATCGATTCGTATCTGAAGGTTTTCATCAACAGTCTGGCAGTTAATGGTTATTGGTAAATCCTTTACCATGGGAGAACAAAGGGAACAGACATCATCTAACAGAAGCTTCACGGGAATATTCTTCATTTGTGGTTCCGGAAGACGGATGAAGCTTTTATACTGCTGGATAAAATCCAATAATCCGTTACCACGCTGCTCTATCAATTCAGCACTCCTGCTTATATCCTTGATCAGGTTTGTCTTTGCATCATCTTTCCTGTTCATGGCGGATGAAAAAGAAGAAATCCGGTTCTTTATGGTTGTTCCAAGGGTTGTTATGGGTGTCACCGAGTTGGAAACCTCATGGATCAATACCCGGATCAGTTTTTGCCACGATTCGATTTCCTGTTCTTCCAACTCAGCCCGGATATCCTGGAAGAATACCAGATTTAATCTCGTTTTTCCAAGAAGAAACTCGGTGGATCTGAACAGGAGGTTCTGCGTTTCTCCCCAGGGGTTTTCCATGCGGATGATCACCCTGTTTCCCGGTTTAATGGCAGTGATTTTAGTCTGTAACCCTGGCTTTATCCTGTCCAACTCGTTCATGTGCTTCATCCCAGGCACTCCCAACATGAACAATCCGGATTTATTAATTACCTCGATCGCACCGTCATTATTCCATACAAGTATCCCTGCGGTCATGTGGTTAAGCACCTTTTCAAACCGGATTGTTGCGTACTGCTTTTCCAGCCGGATGCGACTGATCTCTTCATTCAGGCTCTTAAAACTGTAATGCAATCCCTGGAAGGTCTTTTCCACCTTTTCTTTCAAGAAGGTAAATGCTGTATCCTCCTCACCCAGCAATAAAAGGAAACGGGCCAGGTTCCGGTTTGTGGTATTTACATAATGAATCAGGAGCACGACCTGCAAGACAATCAGGATACCAAGGAAAACCATGGAAAAGAATCGCTGCTTTGTAACCAACAGGTAGAAAAACCCAAAGTTTGTTAAGCCAAACAGGCTCACCCTGATCAATACATTGATATAAAAACTGTTAAAGGCCATATTTCTTTATTTTATGGTAGAGGGTGGTTCGCGAAATTCCCAGCTCATCCGCTGTTATTGAATATTTCCCGCGGTTTTTTAAAAGTGCTTTTTCAATTGTATTCCGTTCCACCAGTTCCAGGTTAAGGCTATCTGTATCCCAGCTGGGTACTGCTTGAAGGTTGAAATCCCCTGGTGAAAGGACCTCATTCTCACAGAGAATGACAGCATTTTCAATGGTGTGCTGCAACTCTCTTACATTACCGGGCCACGTGTACAGCTGTAATTTATCCAATGCTTTCTGTCCTATCTTTTGATACTTTGTAGAGAATTTGTTTATAAAATACTCTGCTAATAGAATGATATCTTCCCCGCGTTCTCTCAGTGGTGGCATTTCAATTTTTACTGTGTTGATTCTGTAAAGTAAATCTTCCCGGAAGAGGTGTTCCTCCGTAAGTTTCAGCAAGTTATTATTTGTTGCTGAGATCAACCGGATATCGATCGGTTTACTCTTATTGGAGCCCAGCCGGTTTACCTTCCGGCTTTCCAGGACAGTAAGGATCTTTGACTGCAGGGAGAACGGCAAGTTTCCAATCTCATCCAGGAACAGCGTTCCTCCACGGGCAGTTTCGAACCGCCCGGGCCGGTCGGTCTTCGCATCGGTAAATGCACCTTTCACATGCCCAAACAGTTCGCTTTCAAAAAGTGTTGAACTCAATGAAGCAAGATCAACAGGAACGAACGGCTCATCAGCCCGGCTTGACTGACGATGGATCTCCCGGGCTACCAGGTCTTTCCCCGTACCATTTTCTCCCTGAATCAATACATTGGCATCTGTTCCGGCAACTTTTGCAACTACCCTGAATATTTCCTTCACCGGTTTTGATTCACCAATAAATTCAGGGTAAAATTTGTTCAGATCTTCTTTTAACGCAAGGTTATTGTGTTCGAGTTTTTGCAGTTTCTTTTTCGATTGCTGCAGCTGGTAAGCCGTTTTCAGGGTTGTTATTAATTTTTCACTGTTCCATGGTTTTTGAATGAAATCCATGGCTCCAATTTTCATGGCTTTTACAGCCAGGTCCACATCGCCATACGCGGTTATCATGATAACCGCAGCTTCAGGATCCTTTTTCAAAATCTTGCGCAACCAGAATATCCCTTCATTCCCGGATGATATTTTTGCCGCAAAATTCATGTCCAGAAGTATCAAATCATAATCCTCCCGGTCCATTTTGTTGAAAATCATATTTGGATTAGACAGGGTATCAATGCCCCGGAATTCGTATTTGAGTAAAAGTTCAAGTGATTCAAGGATCTGCCGGTCATCATCAATGATCAATAATCGTCCTTCCATTTTTTAAAATTTTTGAAGTAAATTACGGATAAATGTTTAAAAATTGAACGCAAAATGTTTAAAAATTGAACGTTTTTTTCAGTTTGACTGGGCAACAAATTCTAATAATTTGATTTACTTTGCTTTATAAGAATGGCACGCATCTTGATTTTGCAGTAACTAAAAAAGTCATGTGGCGCAATTATTATATAACAGCCATCCGAAACCTGATAAAACACGGGTCAAACACCATTGTTAACATTTTAGGATTATCCTTCGGGCTGGCTATTTTCATAGCCCTGGCATTGTATATTCAGTTTGAACTGAGTTTTGATAACTTCCATGAAAACGCAGACCGTTTGTACCGTGTCGAACAGATCATGAACGAAGGGAACCGGATTGAACGGATGGCTGGTTGTCCGACCCCTCTTTGGCAGGCACTTAAAAATGATTTTCCGGAAATCGAATCATCCATGCGATTCATTGCTACTACGAGTTTGCTTGAACTTAATTTAACTGCTGTAGATGGATCAGTGATCAAGGCAAAAGGTTGTTACGTTGAAGAGGATTTTCTGCAGCAATTTACATTTCCGCTCGTGCATGGGAATCCCAATGAGGCACTCTTAGAGCCACTATCGGTAGTACTCTCCGAGTCTGTTGCCAGAAAGTTATTCACAAAGGATAATCCGGTTGGAGAGGTGTACGAAATAAACGGTGTCGATTTTGAGATCACAGGTGTCATGGAGGATATGCCAAAAAATTCTCACCTCCAGTTTGATGTATTATTATCGGTAAAAACGATTGAAGAGTTATACGGTGCAGATTCATTTACAGCATGGGGAGATAATTGGGTAAGTATTTATGTAGTCTTATTTCCAGGACATGATATTGAGAACTTCAGGAATAAAATAAGGTATAAACTGAAAGAGTATTTTTATGAAGAAACCCTGAATGAACTGGATGTGAGGCCTATAAAAGAAATTCATCTTTACGCAAACTTAAGGTGGGATTATGCTGTACAGGGAAATATCCGAAACGTGTATATACTGGCAGCTATCGCTGGTTTTATACTTATCATGGCCGGTGTAAATTTCACTAATTTATCCGTTGCACAATCATCTGTACGATCGAAGGAAGTTGCCCTCAGGAAGATAAATGGTGGACAAAGAAGGCTTTTACTTACTCAATTCCTTGGAGAATCTTTACTAATTACTCTATTCGCTCTGTTTATCGGTTTTGTGCTTTTCGAATCAATTCTCCCGCTGTTTAACCGAATCACAGGACAAAGTATTGATTTTCATTATTTTCAGAATATCTCTTTATTCCTTTTCATAATTATTGTTGGCCTTCTTCTTGGATTGTTAGCTGGTCTATATCCCGCGATCCTAATTTCAAGATTTTCCCCGCTTGCCATTTTCCGAACTCAACCGACCCAGGGAAGTAAAAATCCAATCCTCAGAAAACTTCTGATCACTGTACAATTCTTCATATCCGTTGCCCTGATTATTGGAACTATAGGGGTGGCCCGGCAGGCTTATTATTTGAAGAATAAAGACCTGGGATATAATCCCGAATTGGTCATTCGTATCCCCCTAAATGATACTTCAGTAACAAAGATAAATACCTTCCGGTCAGAACTTCTAAAATACCCTGGTATTGTGAGTGGTTCGGTGCATGATTACAGGGTGTGTGAATCGACCAACTGGACCAGAATTTCATGGGAAGGAGCTCAGGATGAAGAATTTATCCGGATTAATGTGAATTATGCTGATCAGCATTACCTGGACACGTATGAAATGACATTGGTGGAGGGGAAAGGATTTAGTGACCCTCAACCGGGAGAGGGAGAAGCTGAAGATGAAGTAATATTAAATGAAGCTGCCGTTAAGAGCTTGGAGTTTGATGATCCGATTGGAAAGAAAATACGGTATGGAGGTGACTACAGAAGATATACAGCAATGATGCCTACCATAGTAGGTGTAGTACAGGATTATCATTTTCTTTCGGTACGAAACACCATTACTCCGTTTATGATCCGGCCCTATCAAAACAGGTTGGTTGGTCGGAGTATCTCTTTTCGGGTGGAAGGGAACGCCTTACAAGAATCCATGAAGCTCATCGAAACCAAATTTGCTGAATTCTTTCCGGAGGATACGTATGATTATGAATTTGTCGACGAATACCATGCCCGGATGTATACGGTTGAAGATCAACTTTCCAAAATTGTATTTACCCTTGCCGTTATTGCGATAATCATCGCCTGCCTGGGAGTGTATGGACTCGTGGCATTCACGACAGCTAAAAGAACGAAAGAAGTAGGTATTCGGAAGGTAATGGGAGCCAGGTTTTTCT
>Ga0315543_1000953_pt1 | contig 33095 bp, 23 predicted proteins | sample SalMarSW160210MG_2_FD_203098 | JGI IMG/M metagenome (GOLD analysis project Ga0315543, IMG submission 203098) | Salt marsh sediment microbial communities from the Plum Island Ecosystem LTER, Massachusetts, United States - Salt Marsh Sediment SW1601-210 ... | reverse complement strand
CCTCAGTACCGCCAGAGTTAGCAAAACTTACGAATCTGACGGTGCTTTATCTTCACAATAATCAGCTTACCTCAGTACTGCCAGAGTTAGCAAAACTTACGAATCTGACGGAGCTTGATCTTTCCAATAATCAGCTTACCTCAGTACCGCCAGAGTTAGCAAAACTTACGAATCTGACGGAGCTTGATCTTTCCAATAATCAGCTTACCTCAGTACCGCCAGAGTTAGCAAAACTTACGAATCTGACGGTGCTTGATCTTTCCAATAATCAGCTTACCTCAGTACCGCCAGAGTTAGCAAAACTTACGAATCTGACGGTGCTTGATCTTTCCAATAATCAACTTACCTCAGTACCGCCAGAGTTAGCAAAACTTACGAATCTGACGGTGCTTTATCTTCACAATAATCAGCTTACCTCAGTACCGCCAGAGTTAGCAAAACTTACGAATCTGACGCGGCTTTATCTTTCCAATAATCAGCTTACCTTAGTACCGCCAGAGTTAGCAAAACTTACGAATCTGACGAGGCTTTATCTTCATGAAAACCCCGCACTTCAGCTTCCGCCGGAGGTATTGGGGCCAACGTGGCAAGATGTTATTAAAGAGGACGTAAAGCCAGCCAGACCAGCGGATATCCTTGAATTTTACTTCCGGCGTCGAAGAGAGGGTGTTAGACCCTTAAAAGAGGTGAAAGTAATTCTGGTTGGCCAGGGCAGTGTCGGAAAGACCTCGTTGGTCAAGCGGATTATAACAGGGAAGTTCAATAAACGGGAGAGGAAGACTGAAGGGATAAATATCAACAAGGAGTGGTATGTAACTGGAAAGGGCGGCAAGGTCCAGGTGAATTTCTGGGATTTCGGCGGGCAGGAGATTATGCACGCGACTCACCAATTTTTTCTGACCAGACGTACGGTTTACCTGTTAGTGCTGGACGCCCGAAAGGGAGAAAATGAGAGCAATATACATTACTGGCTTAAAATCATATGGAGTTATGGCGGGGACTCGCCTGTTCTGGTTGTAACCAACAAGTGTGAAACTCACCATTTGGACCTCAATGAAACGCGGCTAAAAAAGGATTATCCGAACATCCAAGGTTTCTATAAGACATCATGCGAGGATGGAACAGGGATAGAGAAGCTCAAGAAAGGTATCGCAAGGCAGATACACAGTCGGAAGATGAAGTATGTCTTTGACCCATTGCCCATAGCCTATTTTACAATCAAGGAGGAACTGGCGCAGAAGAATAACTATATTGACATTCGGAAGTATTACCAGCTCTGTGCGGACAATGATGTTAATGAGCGAGCTGAGCAGGATCGTCTTCTGCGTTTTCTGCACGATCTGGGCACGGTGCTGAGTTTTAACGATCCGGAGAGTCCGTACTCCCTACGGGAAACAAGCGTTTTGAATCCGGAGTGGGTCACAGATGGAGTATATAAAATTCTCAATGACAAGCAACTGGCCAGGCACGGTGGGGTTCTGAGCAGGAAGGATTTGAAGGTGCTGCTAAAGAACCGCAAGTACCCTGAAAAGTACCATCCATTTATTATCGACATGATGCGCAAGTTCGAGTTGTGCTTTACTGTGCGGGAGAGTGAGAAATGGCTTGTGGCGGAACTGCTGCCTAAAAGTGAACCGAAGAAACTTAAGGAGGACGTAAAGGCATTGACATTCCGTTACCATTATGATGTCCTGCCACCGGGAATCATCTGCCGGTTTATCGTGCGTCGATATGAAAATCTAACAAAGAAGCCAATTTACTGGCGAAGTGGCGTAGTGTTGAAAGTCGAGGAGTGCAGAGTGCTTGTACGCAGCGATACTGATAAAGGACGGATGTTTATATCAGTAACCGGCCCGGAGAACGGTAGGCGAAGTTCCTTGGCAGTTGTTCGAGATGAGTTCGACCGCATCCATGCGACCATCCCGAATCTGGAGCCAAAGAAGATTGTTCCCCTACCGGATGATCCCAAAGTTGAGGTAGGGTATAATCACCTGTTGACGCTGGAGAAAGAGAATGTGAAGACATTTATCCCTGAGGGAGCAAAGCGGCCATGCAATGTCGCTACGTTGCTGAATGGAATAGAAGACCCACTGGACCGTGAGTTCGGACGATTCCACCTGTACCCACCGTTCTTTGAGATTCTACCGGGGGAGGAGTCATTCGCCGACGCATGGGAGATATTCTGCTGTGATATGCTGAACCGGCACGAAAAGACCACAGAGATTGTCCGTCGCAAGGCGCCCGAGGGTGGAATCGACCTGCTGTGGCGTAAGAAGAAACGAGCATACCAGTGCAAATCGGTTATTGATCCGGCTACCAATCGGTTCGACGTCTTCAAAGCAGTTGAGTCGGTCAAGACTGCGCTGACCAAACGTGAGGAGACCAAATGGAAGAAATTTTACATATGCTCCAACGTGGACATCACAGGCCCGCAGGAGAAGAAGCTTCGCGAAGCATGTCCTGGGGTAGATCTGACGCTGCTGACTCCAAGTTTCTGGCTGCCGAGATGCCGTGAACAACATACCCATTTGCGTAGTCGCTTTAATGAACTTGTTCGACCATCACGCGAGAGATCTTAGTACAACAACCTTATTACTTGGTACGCTAAGAAGCACGAGGGTACGAAAGGATTGTATAAGTTCTATCGAGAAAAATATCCGAATGAGAGGAAACTCTACAATTTGATTCCACCTTTATTAGAAAAGAAATACCTGAAGACAATTTTTAATTGTCATGAGTGTGCCGAAACGTTGGGTAGGGGCGATTTGGACTGTGATGGAGTAATAAAGGTTCTCGATATTGATTTTATCCTTCACCAAATCTAAAGAATAGATTCCTCGGCTGCGCTCGGAATGACAAGAAAAGACCCCCGGCCACGTTAGCGTAATGCGTATAGCGTGATGTGTATTGCGTATTTTTTGGATTTCCGATCAAGTCGGGAATGACAAGAAAAGACTCCCTGCCCCGCGAGAGGGCGGCAGGTAAACTCCGGGTGTCGGGGCTAAACAAAAACATGCCCCGGCCAAAGAAGTCGGGGTATTTGCGATGCACGACGGCAGGCATTTTCACGCTGACCTGAAAAATTTTCATAATCTTGTGGTGAAATGCTTTGCAGTAGCCGATTCTATTGGTATAATGTGGTCAATGAGTGAAAAACGAACAATTCGTTCTTTCTTCAACGGCCTGCTCGGCCTTAGCACTCTCTTGCTGCGCCGCTAAGGCGCAGATAACCATTTCCTTACATTTAAAAATACCGTTTTTTCTGCAAATTCATGGCCTTTTTGCGCCATTTTGGCCATAATCAGGCCCAATTAGTTTCTAATTTGGAGATATACAAATGTCTGAAGATAAAGTTTTAATATTCGATACAACCTTACGCGACGGCGAGCAGTCGCCTGGTGCCTCACTTTCGATTGCGCAGAAGCTGGAGATAGCTCAGCAGCTTGCTATTCTGGGCGTGGACATAATTGAGGCTGGTTTTCCGGTCTCTTCACCAGCCCAATTTGAGGCCACCAGGCTCGTCGCCGAGCAGATTTCAGGGCCGGTTATTGCTGGGCTTGCGCGTGCGCATGAAGCAGACATCGAAGCTGCGGGCAAAGCAATTACCCCGGCTAAGAAAAAACGCATCCATACTTTCATTGCGACTTCGCCAATACACATGAAGTACAAGCTCAAAAAGAGCAGCGACGAAGTTCTGAAGATGGCTGTTGCGGCGGTCAAGCAGGCCAGGAGCTTTGTCGATGACGTGGAGTTTTCGCCGGAAGATGCGTGCCGCAGTGATATTGAGTTTCTTATCGAGATTCTTTCAGCAGTGATCGAAGCTGGCGCGACAACTTTGAATATACCAGATACGGTCGGTTATATGCTTCCTTATGAATATGGAAGGTTGATTGCGAAATTAAAAGCAGATGTGCCGGGGATAGATAAGTGCATAATAAGCACGCACTGTCACAATGACCTGGGTATGGCAGTTGCGAATTCGTTAACTGGTGTAAGAAACGGTGCGCGACAGGTAGAGTGCACAGTCAATGGGCTCGGCGAAAGAGCAGGAAATGCGGCGCTCGAAGAAATCGTTATGGCGATACATACAAGAACAGACTTCTTTGCCCACGCTGGTACGCAACCACTGAGCACGAATATTAATACAAAAGAGATTCATCGCACGAGCCAGTTAGTTTCGCAATTGACAGGATTCGTTATTCAGCCTAATAAGGCGATCGTTGGTGCTAACGCGTTTGCGCATGAAGCCGGTGTGCACGTTGATGGGATACTTAAAGAACGGACGACATACGAAATTATGAAGCCGGAGACGATTGGACTTGGTGGTTCGCGGATGGTGCTGGGAAGACATACCGGCAGGCATGGTTTTATAGACAGGTGTAAACTGCTTGGATATAAGCTCAACGAGCAGGAAATTGAGCTTGCTTATCAACGATTTTTGGAGATAGCTGATAAGAAAAAAGAGGTTTTCGACGAGGATATCGCGGCGATAATCAATGATGAGATTCGCGTTGTGGTCGAACATACTTATGAGCTGGAGTATCTGCACGTTGCCAGCGGGACGGGGACATTGCCGACAGCAAGCGTGAAGATACGCATTAAGGATGAGACGAAGCAAGCGGCGGCGTGCGGCGATGGTCCGGTCGATGCGGCATACGAAGCGATAAGAGAAGCGACTGGAATTTCGCCGAAGCTGGAGAGCTATTCGATACGAGCGGTTACCGGTGGAAAAGAGGCTCTCGGCGAAGCGACGGTACGAATTAGCCAAAACGGCAGGACCTTTATCGGCAGAGGTATCTCAACCGACATTATAGAGGCCAGCGCTAAGGCTTACGTCGATGCGATAAACCGGATGGTCGCGACCACAGGCGAACAGCCAGAAGTGAAAGTGGAGTTATAGGAGAAATCAAAGATTAAAAATCAAACTTAAAAATGACAGAGCAAAATGCAAAAATGAGACTGGTTTTGTAATGACTTTCAAGTTGTCGGGTCCGGTGAAGTCCAGGAGCGTGTTTATCAGTCATGATAGGTTAAAATGGAGGGAAACATGGAATACGATGTTTTCATTTGTCATGCGTCTGTGGACAAAAGCTTCGTAGAGCCACTTGCTCAAGCTTTAAAAGATAAAGGGCTGAAAGTCTGGTATGACAGATTTGAGTTGAAGATAGGAGATAGTCTGCGGCAGAAAATAGATTACGGTCTGGCCAACAGCAGGTATGGGATTGTTATCTTGAGCAGAGTATTTTTCGAGAAGGGTTGGCCTCAGAGCGAATTAGATGCTTTAGCAAGCCGACAGAATGCAGAAGGCAGGAAAGTGATCCTACCAATATGGCATGATATTGAGGCTGATGAGATACAGAAGAAGTCGCCATTGCTGGCTGTTCTACTTGCCGCGCGGTCCCGTGATGGGTTGGAATCTGTTGTTGGACAAATACTAGTGGTATGTTCTGAGCCGGAGAAGCTTGGATCGGAACAGGTTTTCTCCCCTGCTTCAGGAGAAACTGGGCTGAGGGAGAAATGTCTTGGGATAATAAGAGGAGTCAATGTCCCGGAATGGCGAAAGTTCGTGGATGAACTCCAAGAACCAATACCTGAGCAGCTTATTGAATGGAAGAAAGATGGAGAAGTAGAAGAATGGAGAGATGCTGTATCTAAGGCAGCAGAAGTATGTCTACCAGGATTTGTGCCCATATTTGCTGCAGTTGAGGTGGGACAGAAAGACCGCTGGAAAGATGCTATTCGTATCCTGCGTCGTTTGGCTGTTCTCGAAGGCAAGATGGGGGGAGGGATAACGCGTGTACAGAGGATTGGCATGAATATGCTTTACTTTCCAGGAAGCATTGGAATAGCCATAGCAGTTGAAACGGGACAGCATGATTTTATTTGGGATTGGATGTTGTTGCCCATGCCTGGTTACAGGTATGGCACAGAAATGCAATGGGCAGAAATTGGAGAGGCATTTAGGCCACCTATTGGGAATGACTTAAAAAATCCGTTTCAATTTCTATTAGACTTTCACGATTCAGAAAACGTGCGAGGATTCTTCCCAAGCAAAGTACGCATGAAGGAATTCCTCTTCAAAGCGAATTTGCTTCAATCAATTGTAGAACTGCGCTTGCTAACACGTACACAAGAAGGAGCTGAAGCAGTTGAGAAAAGAGATGAAAAACTTAGGTACAACATAAATACGTTGCCTCTTTGGTGTCGGATCAATCATTCGGATTTTAGTACGTGGACATTGGACTTGTTTGGCTCCTCGAAGGGATTTATAGACTTCTTCATGATGAATAGTGGAGGCCATATTGAACCAGAGAGGATTTGGGATTGGTGGAAAGGCTGGAAAGAGATCTGCAAGGAACGCCTTTTCCAGTCTGCCGAAGTCTTTATAGGTCCCGGATGGCTGATGTTGCCTGGAGAGCCATATGGTAATTCTTGAGTTGAGCAGCGGAGGAATTCTTGCTCAAATGCAGTTGGATTTCTATATTCCCGCTTTCGCGGGAATGACGACTTAGAAGTATAGTAAGGATAGAAGTAATGGATATGACGATTACTGAAAAGATTTTGGCGAAGGCATCGGGGCAGAAAGAATTGAAGCCGGGACAGCTTATAGATGCAAAACTTGACGTTGTGCTTTTTATCGATGTGACCGGGCCGCCGGCTGTCTCAATGCTGGCTGAGCACGGGATAGATAAGGTTTTCGACCGAGAGAAAATCGTAGTGACGCCGGACCATTTTCAGCCTGCAAAAGATATCAAAAGCGCCGAACTGCACAAACGTCTCGACGAGTGGGCAAGGCGACACAAGATTAAATACTATTACAAGATCGGTAGAGCTGGCGTATGTCACGCGCTGCTGCCGGAGCAGGGACACATTCGGCCTGGTGAAGTTATTATTGGGCCTGACTCGCATACCTGCACCTACGGGGCGTTTGGTGCATTCGGTACGGGGGTCGGCTCGACGGATCTGGCGGCGGCGATTGCGACAGGTAAGCTATGGTTCAGAGTACCTGCTTCAATGAAATTCGTGCTGAACGGCTCGATTCCGCACGGTGTGTACAGTAAGGACGTTATCCTTGCGGTGATTGGAAGAATCGGCGTCGATGGTGCTCTATATAAGGCGATGGAGTTTACAGGGCCAGCTCTCTCTGAAATGTCGATGGAAGCACGAATGACGATGACAAATATGGCCATCGAAGCAGGCGCGAAGAATGGAATAATCGGCTTTGACGATGTGACAAAGCAATATCTCGACCAGCATCTAAAAGACAAAAAAGAATACACAGTTTTTGAATCCGACGAGGACGCCGAATATGTTGCGGTTGAGGAATTTGATTGTTCAAAGCTTGAACCGATGGTGGCGCTTCCGCATCTGCCGAGTAACGGTGTGCCGATAGGCGAGTGTGCGGGCAAAGCTATGGACCAGGCGTATATCGGTAGCTGTACGAATGGGCGGATTGAGGATTTAAGAATTGCAGCGGGAATTATGAAGGGTAAGCAGGTTGCGATTCGGACAATTGTTGTGCCGGCGACGCCAAGCATCTGGAAACAGGCAAAGGACGAAGGATTGTTCGATATATTTTACGACGCCGGCTGTGTGATAGCAGCGCCGACTTGTGGGGCGTGTCTCGGCGGGTTTATGGGCGTATTAGCTGAAGGCGAGAAGTGCGTCAGTACAACGAACCGTAATTTCGTCGGCAGAATGGGACATCCAAAGAGTGAAGTTTATTTAGCCAGTCCGGCAACAACAGCGGCAAGCGCGGTGGAAGGGAAAATAACTGATCCAAGGGAATTTCTTTAAAGAAATCCTAATATCTAAATTCTAAATTCTAACCATCTTTGAGTGACCTAAGTGGTACTGTTCATAGTTCATAGTTTGTAGTTCATTGTCCATTGATATAGATTGTTGTAATTAGCTTTGGTGGGGCGAGCCCCACCCTACATAAGTTCAGTATGAAAAGCAAAATAATGCCACCTGCTGTGTTTTTTATTTTTTTATTAGCGGAGATAGGGGTACATTTTGTTGTTCCAGTTATAAGGGTTATAGCTGCTCCGTACAGGTATCTCGGCATAGTACCGATTGTATTTGGGATAGTCTTGAATGTCTGGGCTGATGCGCTTTTTAAGAAGAAATCAACTACGGTTAAGCCATACGAAGACCCATCAAAACTGGAAGGCTCAGGGCCGTTTCGCATCAGTAGACATCCCATGTATTTAGGAATGGCTGCAATACTTTTCGGGACAGCGGTCGCGCTAGGGTCTTTGACTGACTTTGTGTTTCCGATGGCTTATGTAATAATCACAGATTTCATATTCATTCGCTTCGAGGAAATGAACCTTGAAAGGATTTTCGGCGAAGAATATCTCGAGTACAAGCGAAATGTAAGACGATGGATATAGAGAAGTTCACACTTTATCTACAATTAAGGAAGGACAATAACCATGGCACGAGCTTTTGTCTATAAGAGAGACCATATAAATACGGATGAGATAATACCAGCCAGGTACCTCAACACCGACAATGAGGCAGAGCTGGCTAAGCATTGCCTTGAGGACCTTGATACGGACTTTGTGAAAAAGGCGCATAAGGGCGATGTAGTTGTTGCAGGAGAAGATTTCGGCTGCGGCTCAAGTAGAGAACATGCGGTCTGGGCGTTGCGAGGAGCAGGTGTGCAGACAGTTATTGCCAAGAGCTTTGCGCGGATTTTTTATCGCAATGCCATCAATAACGGATTTTACCTGATCGAATCAAATCAAGCCCCTGACAAAATTAACGACGGTGACGAACTGGAGATCGATTACAAAGCTGGCTTGATAAAAGATAAAACCGCTGGTATAGATATTGAATTTGCGCCGCTGCCGGAATTCGCGCTCGATATTATCGCAGACGGCGGTTTGCTGAAACATATAATAAAAAGAACCGCGGATTAACGCGGATGGACACGGATTATAAGAGAAAATTGTATAGGTAATAATTTGTATGGCAAAGAATGTATTTATATTGGGCGCTGGGGCATCCAAGGAGGCAGGCGCTCCTCTGATGGCAGAATTTCTTGACGTAGCGAGGGATTTGCTCACTTCCGGAGAAATCAAGGAAACTAAAGACAAAGAATCTTTTCAAAAGGTCTTTGAGGCAATTCAACAATTTAGAATCATACACTATAAGTCATATATGGACCTTGACAATATAGAAGCCGTATTTGGGGCCTTCGAGATGGCACGGCTGCTCAAAGGGTCGGTGAACTATTCTGCAGAAGAAGTGGAAACTATCATTAAGGGCATCAAGACCCTAATAATCAAAACGATTGAGCTAACAATGAAGTACTGGTTAAATAGGTACCAGATTTCGGCAGCTCCTACCTATACTTCCTTTGCAGAATTAGTTGTGAAACTTGGGAGTGAGAGTGGCAAGGGTGCATCATCCGTTCTAACTTTCAACTACGATCTTGGATTGGATACGGCGTTTTACCGATGCGATGTAAAGGTTAATTACGCAATTCCTGAGGATGATGAAATCGACAATCCGCCCTTTGTTCATATGCCAACTTTCAATCTATTGAAACTTCACGGTTCGCTTAACTGGGGGAGGTGTTCAAATGAAAATTGTGGCTTGATCGTACCGTGGCATCTGAATCGTTTCTTTGAAAACCGCTCCTACAATGGATGGCGTGATAAGACGGGACGGGTTATGCTAGATATTGCTTCAAGATTGGCCGAGCATAAACATACAAAATGTGATTGCAGCCTTAATCCGGAACCTGTGATTGTTCCACCGACGTGGAACAAGACGGAATATCACGGAGCATTACGGGAGGTATGGGCACAAGCGGGTAAAGAACTATCAGAAGCTGAGAATATTATTGTTATTGGATATTCGCATCCGGTTTCAGACTCGTTCTTCAGATATCTATTCGCTTTAGGGAGCGTTGGAGAATCGAACATAAAGCGATTTTGGGTTTTCGACCCTGCGGAAGGTAATGAAGTAGAGAGCAGATACAGGGAATTGATAGGAACTGGGATTGATAAGAGATTCCGTATATTCAAAAAGCCCTTTAGCGAAGCAATAGGAATTATCGAAAAGGAGTTATACAGAGCAAGATAAACTATGCTTTTTAAGTAAGAAAAAATAATCCGTGAAAATCCGTGTTAATCCGTGGTTAAGAAAGGAGACAATACGTGTCAAAGAGTTATAAGATTGCTGTAATTCCTGGTGATGGTACTGGGCCGGAAGTTACGGTTGAAGCGGTGAAGGTGTTAAAAGTTGCGGCGGATAAATTTCGGTTCAAGGTCGATTTGAATGAGTTTGACTTCGGTGGCGAGAGGTACAAAAGGACAGGTGAGACTTTGCCGGATAGTGCGGTAGATGATCTGCGCAAATTCGATGCGATACTATTAGGTGCGATTGGTCATCCGGATGTGCCGCCGGGGATTCTGGAAAAAGGCATTTTGCTGAAGGCACGATTTGAGCTGGATCAATATATAAACTTAAGGCCTGTTAAGCTGTATCCCGGTGTCGAGACGCCGCTTAAAGATAAAGGGCCTGACGAGATCGACTTCGTTGTAGTTCGTGAAAATACGGGTGACCTTTATACGGGCACCGGCGGTTTCACCATGAAAGGAACGCCACACGAGATTGCAGTGCAGTCGGCGGTGTATAATCGGTTTCAGGTGGATCGCTGTTTGAGATATGCGTTTGAGTACGCTCGCAAATACGGCAAAAAAAGCCGAGGTAAGGGAGACAACAATACGCTTGCTCTTTGCGGCAAGACCAATGTGTTGACGTACATCTACGATTTGTGGGAGCGAGCGTTTCATGAGATGGGCAAGAAAGAATATCCGGATATAAAAAGGGAATATTATCACGTAGATGCGACGTGTATGTGGATGATTAAGAATCCGGAGTGGTTCGACGTTATAGTCACGGGTAATATGTTCGGCGATATCATTACCGACCTTGGTGCGATGGTACAGGGAGGGATGGGTATTGCAGCAGGTGGAAATATTAATCCCGAAGGGGTGAGCATGTTCGAGCCGATCGGAGGAAGCGCACCAAAATATACTGGGCAAGGTAAGATCAATCCATTAGCGGCGATATGTGCGGCCCAGATGATGCTGGCGACGCTCGGCGAAGAAAAGGCAGCGGATGCAGTTGAAAAGGCTGTGATGTATGTTACAGCCAACAAGATAAAATCACTGCAGGCCGGCAAGATGGGATACTCAACGAGCGGAGTTGGAGATATGGTAGCTGAAAAAATCGCGGATTAGTGATTTCTTATAAGGGACCGAGGCTACTTTAGTATGGTGACTATGCCGCGGTTGCCATCGACCTGAATTGTCTGGCCGGTTTTGATGATCTCTGTTGCATGGCCTACATTAACGACTGCGGGCAGGCCAAGCTCACGAGCAACGATGCTGCCATGAGAGAGCAGGCTGCCCTGGTTCATTACTATTCCCGCGGCAGGTAGAAAATAAGGGGTCCAGCCCGGGTCGGTAAAGGGAGCTACGAGAATCTCACCAGCTTCGAGCTGCGTGTGACTGTCGGTTCTGAGAATCACCTTTGCCTTTCCGGTCGCCACGCCGGGGCTTACAGCAAGGCCGTTCAGCACTTGAGAGTTGGTCTTGACTTCTTCAGGCACATAGCTGTCGGGATTGAAACTGCCTACTATCAAATCAGGAGGTGTTATTGAGTTCCATTTGCTGTATTCTGTTCGCCGGGCGGCTATGACATTCTTGACGTCGAATTCGGCCTGTCCTTTTGTTACAGGCTCGATCTCCTCAAGCTTGAGAAAGAATATATCGTCGGGGTCGGCGAGTACGTTGCCTGCATGGAGTCTCCTGCCGAGTTTAATAAGTAAATTCCGCATATTAACCAACAGTTTTACTATTTCACTTTTTATGTTCTCACGAAAGACCGCACCGTTCTGAGAGCGTACAAGAAAATGATTGAAGAACATTCGCTTTACCGGATTCCTAAGCTGCCGGCGACATTGCTGCTCAAGAGATTGACGCTGTCGGGTAATTTCTTCGAGATTTTCGAGTGGATTGGTCTTATTGATACATGAAATATAGCCTCGGATTAGCCCAAGGACATAATCCGGGGATTCAGACCACCGGGGATTGTATAGCTCTAATTCGGCTCGACAGTGGTGGCCGTGGTGAGTCATAAAGTCATTCCAGCATTTGAGAAATTCATCTGCTTGTGGCATCTTGGATATCCCGGCTGCGATGTCGTGCCATGAGTCTCCTGCAAGGATGCGTCTTTTGAGTTCGGGCAGTTTGTTTGTTTCGACAGCCAAATTCCATAGGTCTATAGCGGCCTGGGCATCGTCCATGCTGCCAACGCCAGCTAACAATCTGCCTGCGTATGTCACGTCTGAAAACCACCTTTCACATACCCATAAAAGACCGAAATACGCGGTCATTGTTCCAAACAGATACGGTGCGTCGCCGAGCACATCACAGAAGTCAGCGGCGAGAACTGTGCATCGGCTGGCAATCTGCTCATTGGACATGTTGCTAATGTCAAGCTGTTTCCGTTTTTGATTCTTGGCTCTTATTTTTGCGAGTATAATTTGCCCTTTTCTGGGTGTACAGGAGAGAATTCCGGCAATTAGAAGAGGTATCTTCAGGATGAATCGCATTCGGCTGACTCTTATCTTTGGCAGGTCGTTATCCGTCATATTCTCGAACATCTCATTCATTTTGTTTATATCAGGGTTACTTCCAGCGAACTCTGCCCAGTCATATTTACTAGAACCAGGAATGGCTCTAATGACGGCTGCCCATAAACTTGCGTTGAAATAGACGCGTCCGGCAAAGTAACCGTGTGTGAGGATACCCGCTCGGTCGATGCAGAGAATATCAAAGACAGGGTCAAACATGACTTCTGCCATATTGTCAATAAGGGACTTTGTGATTGGTGTGGCGACATCGGGCATGACTTCCTGAGCAAGGAAGTTGCTCCAAACCCAGCGGATGCGCGATAATTGTGCCCGGCCGAGCGCGGTAATGGGCCTGGATTGAAGGAAATATACTTCATTGCCGCAGATTGCCCATTCGATATCCTGGGGACAGCCGAGTTTGGCTTCAACAGATTTTGCCAGCTCTGCGATTCTTTTAACAAGCGTCTCATCGATGCTTGCGTTACGTGCCCGTTCACTGTTGATTGCCTGTTGCTGAATTGCACCATGATCGTCGATAACACTCTCAATCTTCTTTTGCGAGATCGTCTTTGAAATGGTCTTGAGATTGCCTTTGGCTATCGTGAATCGGTCCGGTGTCACTTTGCCTGAGACCAGGATATCCCCAAGGCCAAAACACGACTCGATAATCATTACGTCCTGCTGACCGGTTACAGGGTCGGCAGTGAAGACTACTCCGGATGCGTCGGCTGGGATAAGCAACTGAATAATGACAGCCATATTTACTTTAAGATGGTCAAAACCGTTCTTCTGTCGATATTCATAGGCACGCAACGTCCACAGCGAGGCCCAGCATTTCTTGATGGCGTCGATACATCCTTCAAAGTCGGCGATGCCCAGATACGTATCATATTGGCCGGCAAATGAGTGGGCTGGTAAGTCTTCAGCGGTGGCTGATGACCGAACGGCCACATATTCAGCGGCAAGTTTGCGATAGAGCGTACCTATTTGCTCGGCAAGCATTTCAGACATGGGTGCCTGAACTATAGCCTGTTGTATATTCGAGAGAATTTGTTTTCTCTCATTGGGCTGGGTGTGCTGAAGCCTGGGCAAATCGGCCTTGAGCTGAAAGACTATATTATGAGAGTTAAGATGCTCACTATATGCAAGGCCGGTGACGCAGAAGCCGGCAGGCACAGAAATATCCACGTGACTTAAACGAGCGAGGCTAACGGCTTTACCGCCGACGATGGCAGTATCGTGGTCTTGAATCGCCTGCAGTGGAATGACTAATGGGATTTTTTGCATATATAATCAGTTGTAGCTTTGCCTTGGCAATAGGGTACCAAATTTGTCACTGTAATACAAGGCTCTGGTCTGAGATCAAAGGTCTGGCAGGGTAGTAACAGTATATTATTGGCGATCGGCTTATGATTACTACCCGTAATGGGTGGGCGAAGGCAAATTAGAGCCAGGGTGCCATAGCGGCGAGATAAAGCTCAATTTCTAACGTTGGGATTTGATTGCCAGATTGTTATCTGGTTTAATTAGGCATAACAATTATGCCAGCGAATTTGACGTCAGAATATTTTAAGGCAGAGCAACGGTTTCATACTGCGACAGCCAACGAGGAGAAGATCCATGCGTTTGAGCGGATGCTGGCAGTGATGCCTAAACATAAAGAAACCTACTATCTAAAGTCAGGCCTGCGCAGTAAGCTAGTGCAATTTCTAAAAAATCAGGTTAACATTTCGGCTCTGTCATTCCGGACCCATTCGGCTGCGCTCAGGGCAGGCTTTGATTCGGAAACCAGACATTGCGTTTTTCCTGGATTCCCGCTCCCCGCTTACGCGGGGACAAGCTTGCCCCTGCGAAAGCAGGGGCGGGAATGACAGGTGGTCATGTGTCTTTGAAAAGTGACAGTTATTTATTTGAAACGGCACTAGAGAACATCATAATAAATTTTACAATAGTACAGTGGATTCTCTCAGCAGCTCATTAATAAGCCTCAGGCTTATTAAATTTAGAAGGCCCTTCCGGCGATTAAGGCTTAATCACGTTCCGGCTATCTTTGCTGTGGAAATAGAAAAACTAAGGTATACCTTACCGCCTTCCAATTTCATTTTAGGCTTGACCTTAGCCTAACATCATTTATTATGCCATTTTGGTTTCGATCCTGGTTCTGTTTATCACTGTAGCGCTGCTTTACAAATGTTTTGATGATTTATCGCTCAAATAGTTAATGAAAAAATGGTTGCCCTGTAGGATGGCAATGACGAATAGAAAAGAGGTCGGTATACAATGGCAAAAAAGAAATCTAATAGCAATCCTAACTGCGATACTACAAATTATCTTTTCACAAGTGAATCTGTGACGATGGGCCATCCTGACAAGGTAGCTGATCACATATCTGACGCGATCCTTGATGCGATGCTCGAACAGGACCCCAATAGCAGAGTCGCATGTGAAACAATGGTCAAAACCGGTATGGTGATAGTCGCTGGCGAGATAACAACGAAAGCTATTGTGGACATTCCTACAGTGGTACGTCAAACGATAAAGAAAATTGGATACGACAACCCTGAATTGGGCTTCGATCATGAGGGTTGTGCGGTGATTGTATCTATAGGAAAGCAAAGTCCAGACATCTCACAGGGTGTTACCGAAGGCACGGGCCTGCATAAAGAGCAGGGAGCCGGCGACCAGGGACTCATGTTCGGCTACGCCTGTAAGGAAACACCGGCTCTTATGCCGATGCCAATTCAACTGGCTCACAATCTGACAACCCGATTGGAACAGATGCGTCAGGGCAAGAAATTGCCCTGGCTGCGACCTGATGGTAAGAGCCAGGTAACAGTTGAATATGAAAACGATAAGCCAAGGCGAATTCATACCGTCGTAGTTTCTACACAACATGCCCCTTCCATACCATATAGGAAACTACGCAAACAGATAATCAATAAAGTGATCCTGCCTGTTTTGCCGAAGCGTCTTGTCGATAAAGATACGATATTTCACGTCAATCCGACTGGCCGATTTGTTGTTGGTGGCCCCAGAGGAGATTGTGGCCTGACCGGAAGAAAAATAATCGTCGATACATATGGTGGAAGAGGCAGCCACGGCGGTGGCTGCTTCAGCGGTAAAGACCCTTCAAAAGTTGACCGAAGCGCAAGCTATATGGCGCGATACGTTGCTAAAAATATCATAGCGGCGGGTCTTGCCGATGCCTGTGAAATTCAGCTATCATACGCGATCGGCGTGGCTGAGCCGATATCAGTTCTTATCGATACTGAAAGCACAGCGAAGATCAGTGAGCGGAGAATTAGCGAAATCGTGCGGGATATCTTCCCCCTAACTCCGAAAGGTATGATTAAGCATCTGAACCTCGCACGTCCGATTTATGCTGACACCTCGCACGGTGGTCACTTTGGTCGAAACCATCCCAACTTCACATGGGAAGAAACCGATATGGTTGCCAAACTCCGAAAAGCCGTGGGTTTGAAGCCAGCACCAAAGAAATGACACTGCAGTAGTAACATAGCTTTGGTTAGCGATTAACCTACTTAAGCGCTTACAGCCTTGGTGAACGATACGCCCCACAGATAGATAACAAGTGAAACGAACTTGCCATAGTCAAAGAGTTTTTGTATCTTAAAGTTATGCGTAGACAAGGCTGTCGAGCTGATTCGAAAACTAAGAGGATTCTCTCTGTTCGCCGGCTGTATGCTCTGTTAGTCCCACGGGCGTATAGCGTTATAATGTTCGGCGCGCTATTCTGTACACTAACGGTCAAATTATTTCATTCCTGGCGATACAACTTGATCGAAGAATACCTTGGCTGGATATTAGCAGACATATCTGTTCTGCTGGGCATCGAAGTTATCCTCGCAATAGTCTGTTTTCGATGGCCACGAAAATGGATCATACGAACAGCTACTATCATAGCGGCTGTAATGTGTACATGGTCGGTTATGAATGCTGGCTGGTTGATAAGAACAGGAATACAAATCCTGCCAACAGAACTGCTGCCGCTGATCCATGATCCGTTGAATTCTTTGGGCATTGTTGCCGTCAATCTGATACGGATGCCAAAGGCGGCAATCGCTTTGCTCGCCCCCAGTTTTGTTGCCCTTACCTTCTTCTTCTTCGCTTTGGCAAAGCCGGCACAACCGAACTACAATCGCAGGCGATTCATTGGCAGAATCGTAGTTTGCATCGTAATCGTCGGTATGAGCGTTCCAGCTTGGGGAGCGGTGGTCAAGCGTGGCTCTCCGCAGGTAGTTTCCGCCGGATTGCGCTACAATTCACAGTTAAGGGCGGTAATGAGCTTTGTTCTACCTGATTTGCGAGATATCACTAGCGCAGATATTGCCGACGCCACACGAAAGATACCTTACTTTGATCAGATAAAGATGACGTTAAAACCGGACCGGGCAAATCACAATGTTGTCCTGGTGGTCCTTGAGGGAATTCAGTACAACTACACTTCTTTGGCAGACAAACAGAGCCATTTGACACCATACCTTCACACTTTGGCAAGGCAGGGTATCGAGTTTACGAACGCTCGTTCGACAGTGACACATACAACGAAAGCACTGTTCGCGCTACTGACGGGGCGGTTTCCCTCTGTTTCTCAGGATATTGCCGAAACGATTCCTGTGGAAAAGCCCTACGCCAGCTTGTCCACATTACTGAAGGGCCAATTAGGTTTCCGTACCGCGTTTTTTCAATCGGCCAAAGGCAACTTTGAGTCTCGCCCGAGTCTGGTCCACAATCTTGGTTTCGATAAGTTCTGGGCCAGAGATGATTTGAACGATCCCAACAGCTTCGTTGGTTATCTGGGTTGTGATGAGTTCTCAATGTTAGAACCAATCACAGAATGGATAACATCTGACGGCACACCTTTTTTCTTAACCATTATGTGCTCAGTAAGCCACGATCCATACGTTGTTCCCGAATGGTTTGCTGAGCCCGCTCGAGACCCTGTGGAACGTTACCGACAGGCGATCTCCTATACTGATAAATTTTTGGCGGCACTGGATGTGGAGCTTGCCAAGCTTAATCTTGTAGACGAAACGATCTTTTGCGTTATAGGGGACCACGGCGAGGCATTTGGCGAGCATGGCTTGCTCGGTCATGAACGAATAGCTTTCGACGAGGTTTTGCGTATACCATTTTGTTTGAGGGCGCCTTTTTTGGTTGAACCCGGCACCCGTATAACCGAACTGGTCAGCTCGGTTGATTTGGTGCCGACCCTGCTGGGCCTACTTGGATTTGAGACGGAATCTGGCGATTTTGACGGGGCCAATGCGCTTAGACCGCTGCCCGTCGAGAGGAAGACCTATTTTGCAGGTTGGATGCAACAAGGACCAGCAGGTTTTGTACGAGGTCATCGCAAGTTCACATATAGTCCGGAGAATAAGACAGTCTCCTTATACAATCTAAGCAGCGACCCTCTTGAGTTAAACAGACTTGAGCTGCCTGAGTCCCTTATTGAGATGATTGCCGCTGAAATTTCAGGATGGCGTAAAGAAACCATTTTCAGGATTGATCAGCAACGAGCCGGCAAAAAAACGCTGTTCGGTTCTTGGCACTGTAACTGGACGGAACGGATTTGCTCAGCCAAGTATCAAAAGCCGGATTGATTAGTTTTTGTCTATTCGTCCATAACGGCAATTGTACCTGTAAGACTACATCAAGGATTATGTGCTGGATTGACAGCCAGCAGTAGTTGATAAGTTTCTTGAGTGTGGTGTTTTGTGAACACATGACGGATCACATTGTTATCTAACAAGTTGTAGAATGTTCTTGTGTATAAATAGAGCAGTTAGGCATAGGGGGTGTTGAAAACCGGCAACATAAAGTGTGGATACAGCGCTGCCACTTCTTGCAAGCTCAAATATGCGAAAAGGTATAACTTTTTTGGCTGTAAATCCTTAGGTTTGACGAGTGTCCTGAACTATTTTGTGTCTTTCGATGCTGGCATGTCTTTTGCATATTAACATTATCTGAAACAAACTTGGCAATATGGGCGGAGCGTCCTAAAACCGACAATTCATATTGACCCAAGGAGGAGGAACGACCCGCCCTTTTGATAATAATGTAAAATCGGTACCGACGTCTCAGAATTTAACATCGCTGGTTTTACTTAGATTTCATTCGGGGTCGTTCCGGAGGAGGGGCGACTCCATTTTATTTTGCGCACGTCCCCATAATTTACCCGCCTTTGCAGAAAGCCACGGGTTCTACCCGTGGATGAATGCGAGAAGGGTATCCGCCGAAGCTTTAGCAAAGGCGGATGTGCTTCGGCGGGTTCCGCCGTAGGTGTTCATCCTTCGTAGTAGTTCTACTACGGAGAATGGAAAGGTGCCACGGGCTATGCCCGTGGGGCTCCACTTTCCGGCATAAGCGAATTTTTAAGCCGGCAAGCTCAGATTGATTGCTTGGCTACTTTGCGTCCGAAGCGAAAAACCACTACCACCGCCGACAGAATCTGTTAATATATTCTATAGAGTTATTCTTGCGGATATGCCCTACCGTTCGGCAACGACAAGGAAGTTTTGCCGTGGCTCAATTAAAGAAACAACTCAGCTTAATTGACGTGTTCGCTGTGGCGTCCGGCGCAATGATAAGTTCGGGCTTATTTGTTTTGCCAGCCATAGCATTCGCTAAAGCCGGACCCGCCGTAATCCTTTCATATCTTCTCGCATCGATTCTGGTATTGCCAAGTGCTCTGAGCAAAGCCGAACTGGCCACCGCCATGCCCAGAGCAGGCGGAACGTACTTCTTCGTCGAACGAAGCTTTGGCCCGGTTCTGGGGTTATTCAGTGGATTAGCGGGTTGGTTCTCACTGGCACTGAAAAGCGCCTTTGCTGTTGTTGGAATGGCGGTCCTCGTTGAGATTGTCCTGCAAATGCTTTTTCACGTGCAGTTAGGCCAGTGGCACCTCAAGGCTATAAGTGTTATCTGCTGTGTGGCCTTTACGGCTTTGAATATCGTGAGCGTAAAACACACGAGCAGGTTTCAGGTTCTTCTTGTGATAACACTATTGGCAATACTTATATGCTTTGTGTTTTTGGGTGCCAGAGGGGTCAATGCAGATCGCTATACAGGCTTTACCGACAAAGGCTGGGCTGCCGTACTCGCCACCGCCGGTCTCGTTTTCATAAGTTTTGGCGGTTTGACTAAAATTGCCAGCATCGCAGAAGAAGTGAAACACCCCGGCAGAAACCTCCCTCTGGGCATGATATTGGCCTGGTTCGTCGTAACGCTGTTTTATGTCACGGTAGTCACTATCACGGTTGGCTCGGTGGATGGACGGGAGCTTGCAGGCAGTCTGTTGCCGGTCTCGCTGGCTGCGAGCAAATTCATGGGTCTGGCTGGATTTGCTCTGTTGAGCGTAGCCGCCATCGCTGCTTTTGTGACCACCGCAAACGGCGGCATACTCGCTGCGTCTCGCTCACCTATGGCCATGAGCAGAGACCAATTGCTCCCTCCACTTCTGGGCAGGGTGAACCAGCGCTTCAGAACGCCTCACACCAGCATACTGCTTACAGGTGGATTTATGATTGCCGCCATTGTTTTTCTTGATATTGAAGTGCTGGTTAAAACGGCCTCGACTTTAATGATAATACTTTTCATTCTTGACAACGCCAGCGTGATTATGATGCGCGAGGGCAGAATACAGAGCTATCGACCCAAGTTCATATCACCGCTATACCCTTATCCTCATATTGCCGCCATAGTCGCATACGGTGCCTTAATTATAGATATGGGCAAAGTGCCATTGCTGATTACTGCCGGCTTTGTGGTCATAAGCGCAGCCTGGTTTTGGTTTTATGTTTCCAGACGGGTCAGTAGGGCCTCAGCCGTGATGCACGTCGTTGAGCGCGTCACCGACAGACAGCTTAAGACTGTCACGCTTGAGAACGAGCTGCGTGATATTCTGATCGAGCGCGATGAAATTATCGAGGACAGATTCGATCGACTTGTAAGAAAATGCGTTGTCCTCGATCTTCAAGGCAAAAGCACCGCCGAGAAGGTCTTCCGACAGGTAGCGACTATTCTAGCCGAGAGACTCGATACGGACGAATATGTGCTCTTCGAAAAATTCTTGCATCGCGAGGCTGAGGGTAGCACCATTGTTGTGCCCGGACTTGCTATCCCGCATATCATTGTAGAAGGCGAAAAGAAATTCGACATATTACTTGTCCGCGCTCGTGACGGAATTGTTTTTTCCCACGCACCCGAGACGGTTAAGACAATGTTTGTTCTAGCTGGCAGCAGGGATGAAAGAAACTATCATCTCAGGGCACTTATGGTGATAGCTCAGATCGCACAGGAAAAAGACTTTGAGAAGCGCTGGCTTGCCGCCCGGGACACTCAAGGAATAAGAAACCTGATATTACTATCCACGAGAAAAAGGGACACAGCTAAATAGCCTGATCCTTTCCGCCGATTTTGCCTTGCGAAGCCCCCGGCAGAGATATTGACTCGCCCATTCTTTTATTCGCCCTCAACCGCGGCTCTAAGCTCATCCAACTGAGATTGAAGGGCCTCATTCTGCTGTTTGAGCTCATAGACTGCCTGGCGCAAAAGGCTTATCTCCGCATCTAATGAAATTACCTCTTCGAGTTTCTCGTGTGGATAAGAATACGCCGGCAAGTCATCTGCCTCTGTACCCGGAGAAACGATGACAGGCCTGGAATAGTCAGTGATAGTGTAGCTTACATAGCCATAGAACTTTCTTGGATCTATTTCTCCATTTGAAAAATAGTAGTTTGCGTCTTTGATGTAATTCCAGACATCCTTGCTTTTGTCAAAAACACTCGTCTTTGCGAGGTATCCATCGGCTGAGATTTTATTTGCTGTATAAACCGATATGTCGCCAACACTTGTTCCGATTTCCAGTGGGTAGTTAGGTCTACAGTTATCTGCCAGGCCCAGGCCCAATCTGTTCATGGCGTCGATTCTCATAAAGGCATTGTCCCAGCTTGTTGATTTCTGTGCGCCAATATAAATGTACATTGGATAGGGCAATGCACCTCCTTGCTCGCTGCATCCGCCATAGCAGCCAATTTTGCCCATCTCCGCTACGCCGTTGTCGTTTCTTGCAAGTATATGAAGCAAAGTGAATGCAAAGCTGCTGTCTCCGTATCTGAGAATCTCTTGCTTTGTTCCGGGCGTTCTGCCTTTCAAAACCAACTGGTAACCGTGCTCATTCAGGCCAACGCCATCCCAAGTCGTATCGCTGTCTATATCAGCCCCAATTTCTACAAAGTCACTTCCGCTTCCTAATGTTGCTGAATCCGCTTGTATGTGACCTTCCTTGACCGTGACGTTGCCTCCGGCGACAGTAGCTAAGACGATGGCAATAACAATAAAAAAAACAACCATTGATCTGTGTTTTAAAAGGCTTGCCATTTCAAGCTCCCTTCTGTTTTATCTTGTCGATCACACACCATTATCGTAAGCCATGTGTCGAATCGATCTTAATAAGCCTGAGGCTTATTAAAGGGTTTAATTCATGGATTAGCATTTTCATACAATCCGCCGGTTAGATATAAGTTGCCGATGTAATCAATACAACTTACAATGTCACCGGCTGAGTTCTTTACGACAAAGGCCCCAATTGCCGGATCACAGCCCTCCTGCGATTCCAACAGAATTTCTTCTATATACATATTCCCCTGGCTATCGATGTAACTAATTATATTGTCGCTTGAATCAGCTATCACAAATGAATCCGTGGGTACTTCATCGATCTGCAGTTGCTGGGTGAGCGTTCCCTTTAGAATGAGATTTCCATCATTATCAAACGAGGCAACAATCTCATTCGAACTATTCTTTACCGAGAATATTAAGGAGCCTCTCGGCGTTGGAGTATCGGTCCACATCTGCAACGATGGGTCACCAAGATTGTTATATAAATCGAAGTGCAAGGGAGAGTAGTAACTGTGACCGTAATAGCTATACATATACAATTTGGCCTTGTTCGTAGCCTTGGCAAAAGTGGTAATGTTGTCATGAAAGATTGCCTTGAATATGCCTTTTTCTAATTCATCGTTGTAGCCAGTAAAGCTAATTCCGGCAGAGCCAAAAAAGGCTACGCATCCGTTAACGTTGGGATATTTAGCAACATCCCCCTTTAGCAGTGTTTCTCCGAGACAATCATGGCCTGCTTCGGCAAAGAGTCCCGTGTTACAAGAGCAGCTTATCCCAACGGGAAGTTTCCATCCATTCTCTAATGTTAGTGCATCAAGGCTACAGAAAGAAACAGGGATCCAGCACTTCAAATTGCTATGACCTCTGTAGACCAAGAATCCTCTACCCTCATTTATCGCTTCAATGATGTCATTGGAATCATGCTCGGAATCATTAAATATATCGACATGAATATAACCATTCTCAGCAAGGAGCTCGCTAACGAACTCCGTTGTCAACCTCCACTTTTCCTGCTCGCTGGAATAGAATAAAGTCGCTTTTTTGTACCAGTCAGTATCCTCTGTGCGATCTGCCTTTTCATAGTTGACAATCTTACTCACAACTACGTCAAGCTCGGCAGCGTTCTTTACGGGAATTCTCCCAACGAAAACATCAGAGAAGTAATCATCGCCATCAACGGTGCTGTAGTAGTGATCTGTGGGCTGTAAAAAAGATTCCCCACCTGCTGGCTGGTGCAGCGCATAGTGCGTGGGTATATATTCGATGTCACCAGCTAAGAGAACGTAAGTAATACCACGATTGATATACTGATCGGCGATATAATTACGGATATCCTCATCATCAAGTCCATCCCCCTCATCGGGTATCTGACTTGTCTTGATTACCTCTACTGCTAAGCCGCTCTCGACCTTCCAATCTCGAAGAGGCAGGATGCTCTCAAAAAAGTCATCATAAACAATTATTAAATAGTCATAGGCTTGCTGGGCACTTAGCGCCCGAAGCCCTACGCGTTCAGGCGCAGGTTCGGATGCCACCGGCCAATCTGTCGCATCATCGTAATTATAGATTGCGCCTTCGTAGAAATCCTCAATCAGAGGGCTTTTACTTTGTTTGACAGGTTCGCCTTCGAACTCCAGTTCAATATCCAGTTCAGAATAGAACCGCACTTCTCCTGTAGCCGGGTTGTACTTAAAAGGAAATATCTCCAATTGCATAGCTTCATAGTCCCGTAGTACTGCCCTGTCGCCGATTTTCACTAATTCATCGGGGTAAAAAAGACTCTGACTGTAAAACACATTATCTATCTCGAATTTCTGTATGCTTCGCTGTAAATCGCTCTGAGGCTCTTGAACAGGAAGGATTCTGTAGTTTCCTGGCAATACATAAAAGTCGGAGCGTTTCACTACTACAGAACTCATTACAGATGGAGGAACCGCAAGCAGGACTCGTAACGAGGGTAACTGAGGCTTACCAATATCGCAAGTATACCCATAACCGGGTATGGTCAAAAGGTCGAAATAGGAATTGTTAATGCGGACCTGAGTTCCTGAGAACCGATTTAGACTGATGACCAGCCGGATTTCGTATTTACCATTAACCGTCTCATCAAAAACATCTATTCTATTTGCTGAATCGACAGCCTTGCCGGCTGAGCCAAACCCGGAGATGAGAATTATAAACGACAGAGTCTTGACAATGATAACTTTTCTAATCACTGTTTTTATCGACTCCCTGCTTCCAGAGCTATCCCATTCTAAGGCCTAAATTGTGCTGAAAGATTTCCTTGCCACGTACAACGTATATCGGCGAAACTCATGTTAAAAACTGTTCTTATTGAATAATATCGGATAAAAAGCTCCTCACCTTGTTTTAGTTCGCCCTGATAATCGTCAGGTTTACAACAAATCTGTCTGACGGTTTACTTAGTACCAATAATTAAAAACGTCTTTTTAGCTGTTTATTCTTATGTGTCCGAGAACTTCATACGCTCAGTGGTAAACAGCTTCCGTGAATATCTGTATGTGTCTGCCCGACCCCCTTGCCAGAGCTAAACCGACCCACCTCTCTGCCTATTTCACAAGAAATGCTCGAAAGGGCCTCTATAACTACATTATAGCGACTTGCCCCGTTCAATGCCAGAGAAACCCAAGCACTCCGCGACTCAGATGCTTTTATGTCTGCCTCTACTACATTATGACAATTGAATTTGTGGGTAGATGCGTTTCAAATTTGATGTGGAATTCAACAGCCCAGCCTCTAAAATTGGATCCATTGAAGTATTGTCTGTATTAAGACAACAATCTTTCAAAAGCACAAGGATACGCTGCTCTGTTTATCCGTCCATCAGCAACTTTTGGTTGTACCCCTGCCAGCCTTTTTTTTGATTCGTTCATCCAGCCGTTGCAGCAGCACGCCTTGCAGCCTGTGCAGTTCCAATAGATACTCTATGTACTGCTTTGCGCTCGTTTCCTTTCTTACGTCACGTCCTTGCAAACTTGACTTTCTGCCTTTCTTCTTATTCTTGGCCATTTTTCCTGACTCCCTCCTTGACATAAGACTTACTGTACATTAAATTTACTGCCCAAGTATAACCTATTCGCGTCAATTATACTACAATTGCGAATTATGGCAAGATGGATTCTCGCTCATGCGAATAATAATTGCCGATTTCGACATAAATGCGTTGATTGAGCGAGTTAAGGAACTACGTCAGCAGTATGCAGGTGATAGAGGTAAAAGTGCCTTTGCTAAAGCATTGGGCATAAGTCCTTCTACATACAACTATTACGAAAGTACCCGAGTTCCACCAATCGATATTCTGTTAAGAATCGCGGAGGTTACAGGGGCTGATCTTAAATGGCTGATGACCGGCCATAAAAGCGAAAAAAATTTCGCATTTGGGCGAAATCGCGAGGTTTTTGAAAAGGTGGATGCTTTGCTCACAAATAGTCCAGATATGAACGAGGCGCTTCTGGCATTCATCGAGCTACTATGCGAAAAGAAGGGGCTTGAAAGCGAGCTTCGTACAAAAGCTGGATCAAGCCCTGCGGAACAGGCTGGCTGGATACCGGTGTTGGGACAAACAGCCGCAGGAATAGTGCACGTTTGGGCTGAGACAATCCGGTCTAAGCCGGAGCAAGCTATTACGAAGCTCAGTGAGCTTACGCGGAAGCACACCGGCAAAACAATAGTCGCCTCTGCCAACCTAATGGTGTCGGTCGATTTGCAAAGACGGTCTTTGGTCCAAGACCTCAAGGAACATCACGTCAGTCTTATAAAGGTAAGCGGGCAGGAGTACGAGGAAATTGTTGAATTTGTTCAATGCCAGGAGCTTCGCAACCTATTTCCAGACAGTTTTGCACTGCGGATAGACGGTGACAGCATGTCACCGAGGATTAACGACGGCGACATAGTAATATTAAGTCCATCAATACCGGCTGTGCAAGGTCAAATAGCTATAGCTTGTATCGTAAATCAAATAGGCGTAACTTGCAAACTCATCAGAACCGCGCAAGAGCATGTTCACCTAATACCAATAAATGAAAGATACGAAACGAAAATCATACCCAAGAAGGATTTACTCTGGGCTCTGGCTGTCCTTTGCCATATAACTGTCTGAGTATCAGAAGGTTTGATCTCCGGCTTACTTTTCTGCACTTTGAGATGGGAGAGACCTTCGCACGCTCTTTAGACTCAAATTTTTCGCCCATGCGGAGATTACCATTTAGCAATAATAAGACAAGTTTGACGTAATCGGCTCAAAAATTGTGAAAATTTCAAGCAAAGGGATTTCCCTGAGCAACTATCCCTAAATTTAATAGTCCTATATTTTTTGGGTTTTTATTTCAGTTACGAGGACTCGTGGTTCCAATGCCCGCATAAACACAAAAATTTATTTGTTAATGATAGGTCTACAATTTCGTGGGTACTTGGGCAGGCCGCATTTGTCTTGATTTGAGGATATAAATTAGCTTATAATGTATCTGGTGGAGATAGAGCACTTAGGTCAATGGAATGGGACCAATATTTGCACGACTTATTAGTTTGGTTTTATCGTGTAGATGCGGACCATTACGATAGCTAATCAGAAAGGCGGTTGTGGCAAAACGACAACTGCCATAAATATTGCCGCGGCTTTAGCTGCGATGGGCAACCGGGTCTTACTGGTGGACCTCGACCCACAAGCGCACGCGACTCTGGGATTGGGGTACAATCCCAACGGCCCACACAAGAGCTTATATCATGTCCTAACCAATCCTTTTGTTTCGCTGTCGGCGACAATAGAGCATACATCGTTTGGTCTGCTCGAACTGGCTCCGAGCAATATACTACTCGGAGGAGTTGAACTGGAACTTCAGCACCTTCTGGGAAAAGAACTGGTTCTTGGTGAGCAACTTCGATCAGTCGAAGATAGATACGATATATGCGTTATCGATTGCGGGCCGACACTGAACCTACTAATGATAAACGCGCTTGTAGCCAGCACAGCGGTTGTTATCCCTGTTCAAGTGCACTTTTTTGCACTGGACGGGCTAAGGCGGCTGCTTCAGACAATCAGCTTGCTAAGAGAACGTTTTTACCCCTGCTCGGTTCGGACTTTGGGGCTATTGCTGACTTTTGTAGACAGCAGAACAAGATTAAGTAGGCGAATAGAAGGCGGTGTGAGGGAACTTTTCGGGTACATGGTTTTTGATACTGTGATTCACAGGAATATCACCCTTGCTGAAGCTCCAAGCATGGGCGAGCCAATCATAATTTATGCCCCCCAAAGCAGAGGAGCAGTTGAATATAGAGCCCTTGCCGATGAAACACTGGTAAGACTTCGAGCGCAAGAATTTGAAGATCCTTCAATACGATGGGGGACTGAATAAATCCTATCGGGCATTCTTGACAGTGGATAAGATCGCACCAGGAACCTATCAGCCACAAGTTTTTATCTTTTTGCAAAGTTGTGCTTTAACTTCGGCTTTACAGTTCGTCTTGTAACGTATTCGGCGGCGAAATTTCCGAGGATCACCGAGGAAATCATATCCTGTTTACAAAGCATAGTTTCGCTTAGTGAGTATCTAAATCAAACGGCGATATGTAATCGCCGTGTTTGTCGGCAGCCGATTTTAGCCGATTGCGAACCTCGGCGAACGTATCGAAAAGAATTTTAGGTGTGTCCGAAACCTTTTGCTTATAGATTTTCTCTACGCGGTCGAGCTTGGCGAGGTTCTCAGGGATACGAATCGTAAACTGCCGGACGTAATCGTCCTGAGTATATTGGTTATTAAGATGCTCCTTGAATAGCTTGCTCAGATCTTTATATTTCGGTATCACACCGGTAGGTGTCTCTATCCCGTCGACATTGCCATTTACGCGGAGCTCAGCCCACAAAATCCAGACGAGCTTGTCGGCCATGCCATTTAGGTATTTGCCGTTTTTGTCCCTGAGGAAGTAATTGACCGAGAAAATAAATTGTGGTTTTTCAACGCCTTTGGCAAAGTCGAGATTATTCTGAATATACTTGCCAAGCGGGATAGCGAGAAAATCGAGATTGGACATCAGATTAAAAGTACGAACACCCTCTTTGCCCAGCGTTGCCGAAGTAGTTTCAGACTCCAGTGACGCGCCTTTTATAATGATGCCTTCCGTCCAGTTAAAGGCCTGCTCAACAGGCACCCAAGTATCGCTGTCGCGTCCGCCATATATGACACCACCTACCGGCACGCCTTGCGGATCGTCGATGTGTGGGTCACGATTGCTGAGGTCAGCGATATTCAGGCAATAGCGTGCGTTTTTGTGCGATGCGGTAATTTCGTTGCCTTCGGTATCGGTTTTCCCTTTGTTCCATTTGCCCGAGTGATTCGTTCCTTCGGTCGGTAGCTCCGTACCCATTCCCAGCCAACGGGGCTTTTTATTCTCGTCTATCAGGACATTGGAAAAGATTACTTCGCACGGGCTTGTAAGGGCCTCATAAATAATAGGGTCATCCTTGGGTTTGACATCACGGATGATGCCAAAGATGCCTTTTTCAACGTTTACGCAGCGCATCTGGCCGTTCTTCTTGCGAAGGTAAGCTATGTCGTCACCAATGATGGTTTGTCCTGACAGCATTGAAGTTGAAGTCTTGCCACAAGCTGACGGGAAAGCACCGGTAAAGTACGTGACTCGGCCACCAGGGCCATGGGCGCCGAGGACAAACATGTGCTCGGCCAACCAGCCTTGCTTGGAGGCTCTGTTGATAGCAAGCCGCAATGCCAATTTTTTCAGGCCTATCGTATTGCCGCCATACTGGGTGTTGACGCTATAAACAATATTCTCTTGCAGATCAATGTAAACACGACGTTTGTCGATGTTTTTGCTTACGGCGTTTTCAAGCTCACCTTCGGAATGGAGGAATCTGAAGAAATCAGGTGAGCTTCCGATTTTCTTGAACTGCTCATATCCGGAGCGATACAGAATAATCTCGCTGTGAGCGACGTAGGGCGAATCTGTTATTTGCGCGCACGGGATAGAAAACTCAGAATCAAGTGGCCCAAGGCAGAAAAAGCAGACGAGCATTTCCCGGCCAACCATTGAATCTTTTAGAAACGAGCGGACTTCTGGAACGCCACTTTCTTTATCAATTGAGTTTAAAGTTGCACCGAGGTCTGAGCCTGCCGGCAGCAAATACTTAGTTCTGGCCTTATCACGAGCCTGGTCATAGTAGCCGTCAAAGTGACAGGTATGGCCTGATATATCAAGCGCTATTTCCTCGCCATTGTCGATCGCCAGCTTGCGTATGTAGTCCATATCTTCGGTTGCGTCAGTACAAACGAAGACAGAATCTGGCTTGGCAAGTTCGATTGCGTCAGCTATGAACTGATGCAACTTAGGATTGTTCGGGGCCATAAGCCTGTCGTAGTTCTCTTTTGTCAGTTTTTCTTTCAGCAGTTTGTTAATATCATCCATACTTCAAACATCACCGTTTTTTCTTGTCAATTTAGTTCAAAAAAAGCCGAGGGATTGTAGCGATGCCACTAAACTATGTCAAATTGTTTTTCAGAAGGTGTTGGGATGTCCAAGGAACATCACGTAAGAAACCATAATCTGGAGAATTTGCTCATTTTATTTACAGCCATCATATTAAAATTAGCCATCTCGGACAATGGAAAGCAATAACACCACTTGAGTACCGTAACTACCGTTATCCAGAGTAATTAGACCAACTGCTTGCACGTAATGACGAATTTTTTTTTACAAAATGAGGTCGCATCTGAAGCATTTTTTTACGAAAATAATAATGGTATATTATAATAATGGTAGGATTGTGTACTTTGTGAATATCACGTAGGGCCAATTAAATACTAACAAATACAAGGAACATCATTATGGATAAGCGAAAAGGGTTTACATTAATAGAGCTTTTGGTTGTGATTGCCATCATTGCATTGTTGGTGGCGATATTAATGCCGGCACTGCAAAGGGCTAAGAAACAGGCAAGAGCAGTTGCCTGTCAGTCGAAACTACATCAGTGGTCTCTTATATTTGCGATGTATACAGGCGACAACAATGGCTATTTCCACGATAGACCTTTCGGAGCCAACTACGAAAAGATGTGGCCGACACTCCTTGAACCATATTATAACGATCCAATGTTGCGCTGCTGTCCGTCGGCTGAGAACCCCGATCGCAACACAGGTCCATTTGGCACGTGGGGTTGGCAGGGGCCGGCTGACCCAAGCTGGGGCTGGGGTGGTAGCTGGATGCCAGAGGAGGGTTTATTCGGTAGCTATGGTATAAGTCGCTACGTTCTGAACAAACAGGGCGATGAGTACTGGAGGCGATCTGATGTAAAAGGTGCTGATAAAGTCCCGGTGTTTCTGGATTGTATGTATGTAGCTATTAATCCTTCTCCCGAAGACAATCCTCCTGAATATGATGGCCAACGTTCTACTGCCGATCAAATGCAGTTCTCTTGTATGGGTCGACATATTTTGAATGTTAACGGCCTATTTATGGATTGGTCGGTCAGAAAAATTGGACTGAAGGAGTTATGGACGCTAAGTTGGAGTCGCACCTTTAATACTCAGGGCGACTGGACTATAGCCGGAGGCGCCCAACCTACGGACTGGCCACAATGGATGCAAAACTGTAAGGACTACTAAGAAACGCCCTGCTCAATACCCAGAACGTCGGCCATTGAATACAAACCCGGCTTTTTATCAACCAGCCATTTTGCTGCTCGTATAGCGCCACCTGCGAAGGTGTCTCTGCTGTGAGCAGTGTGATTGAGTGTAACCGTTTCTCCGGGTGCGCTAAAGATAACTGAATGTACGCCTGTGATGTCACCTGCTCGAATGGCGTGCATCCCAATAGTTGCTTTTTCGCGCAACGCATTCTTTCCAATTCTGCCGTGAATGAGAGCTCCAGGAAAATCCCAGCCTGTTGTTTTGCAGATATTTTCAGCTAATGTAAGAGCGCTGCCGCTTGGAGCATCTTTTTTGAAGCGATGGTGTTGTTCAATTATCTCAATATCGTACTCTTGGCCCAGTATCTTTGCGACCTTACCGACTAGATTGAATAGAACGTTCATTCCGACGCTCATATTTGTACCGTATATAATCGGCGTCTTCTTCGAGGCGGTTTTGATTTTTTGTAGCTGCTGGTCACTTAAGCCTGTGGTACCCAGAATGAGTGCTATACGGTTGGCACCGCAAAAGTCAATCGTTCTATCTGCCGTTTGTGAAGTTGAAAAGTCTATAGCAACATCAGCACTACCCGGAAAGTTGTCGCTGATCTTCACATCAATAGGGCCGATACCCGCTACCAGGCCTGCATCTTTGCCGTGGTCGGGATGACCATTTCTTTCAACGGCCCCAACAATATCGAACTGTCCGGATTCGACAGCCAATGCGAGTATGCGTTTACCCATTCGCCCTGCAGCGCCGATAACTATCAGTCTCGATCCCATACTAAGCTCCTTGAAAGCCTTCTTCAAGCAACCAGCTAAAATTACTCCGCGATGTTAGCAAACAAAAGGCGAGGATATATCTTTTAGCCCAACATCTTACGAACGAGCACTCTAAGCTCTTTCTATCCGGTGCTGTTGGCCCAGCCAATCAGTAGACGGTCCGTCCGAGCGCATCTTCAAACCTCAAGACGTACTCGCGATAAAATACCTCCGCTTCGGAAGCACTGATCCGATGATTTCTGTCCATATCTGCGTCCCTGTAAAGAGGCAGCACTAGACGATCCGGCATAGGTGCTGTCGCTTCCGCACTATGGATTAAGAGGCTCTCCAACTTGGACATATACTCTTTCGCCCCGGCATCAACCGTGTAGCTTATAGTTCTGTCAAAAAATGTCTTAGGAATACCAGCATCGCCTCTTCTCCTTGATGTGTATTCAGATTCACAGCCACCTCCGATAAAGGCCAGGACAAACAAAGCTATAGCAGTAATTCTCATTTTTGCTCTCCTTTACACTCAATAGGAAAGAAGCTTATATATCTCGCACTGACAATAAAGCTAAAACGGCCCAAGATTGTAGCCAGTGCACCAAGGTTCGTCAATTGAAACTGCTCTTTGTAACCTCAAAATTCTTCCATAATCCCAAGTTTTTAAATTTCTTACGGATTATAAGACCAAAAATAAAGCCAGACAGCTCGCCCTCCGTAGGCGGGCAAGATGCGATATTAATAAGCCTCAAGCTTATTAAAACCGACCTTTTCTTGCTACACAGACGCTTTGAGCGAGCACAGATAAGGTACCTTTATAGATTCGGCAAAGATGTATTTTGCATTTAGCGAATTCCAATTATAATGTTATGTTATTCTTCTGAAAGAGCTATATCAATGGGCAATAGATTAGACGGAAAGGTGGCAGTTGTTACGGGGGCAAGTAGGGGAATCGGCCGAGCTATCAGTGTGGCTCTTGCTGAGGAAGGTGCAACCGTTGTGTTAGCAGCGCGTTCTTTGAAAGACCTCAAAAGGACGTCCCAGTTAGTTGCAAAGGTGGGTCCATCCCCGGAGATAAATGTTACCGATCTAACCGAAGAGAATTCTATTAAGAAACTCGTCGAATTTATCGCTAACAAATTCGGTCGTCTGGATATTTTGGTCAATAATGCTGGGGTCACTCACTCAGCCAGGCTACAGGAGACAGCAACTGAAGATTGGGATCTATGCTTCGCTGTTAACACCCGCGCACCGTTTATACTGTGTAGAGAGGCCCTGTCATTACTTGCCAAGGCCGATGTCGGATACATCGTAAATATCGCATCGGTTGTAGGGGTGAAAGGCTATCCGCTCCAAAGCGCCTACACGGCGTCGAAGCACGCACTTCGAGGGATGACAATCTCTTTGGCAGAAGAATTGAAAGGTTCAAATGTGCAGGTGCGTTTGCTTTGTCCTGGCGGAGTTGATACAGATTTGCTGGAAAAAGTCCGGCCCGACATAAAGAAAGAGGACCTCATGCGGCCGGAGGAAATCGCTGAGTTAGTGATTTACCTTGTCACTCACAAAGGCAACGCCGTTATTGATGAGCTG
>Ga0315543_1000952_pt1 | contig 33104 bp, 49 predicted proteins | sample SalMarSW160210MG_2_FD_203098 | JGI IMG/M metagenome (GOLD analysis project Ga0315543, IMG submission 203098) | Salt marsh sediment microbial communities from the Plum Island Ecosystem LTER, Massachusetts, United States - Salt Marsh Sediment SW1601-210 ... | reverse complement strand
TCTTCATATCTCCAAAAAAAAGCACCGAGCCTCCTCCACCACTTCCACAAACCTTCGCCCCAACAGCCCCATTCTTCATCCCAAAATCAATCACCTTTTGCAACCGCGAACCAACAATCCCCGTCGTCAATCTCCTTCGACAAGCCGTTTCCTCATTCATCAACTCCGCAAACAAATCCAAATCCCCAATCTCTAAAGCCCGACGCATCTCATAAGCAATCTCCTTCACTCTTTTAAAATTCTTCAAATTCCGACCCTTCTTCAAATTCCTAATCATAGCCCCATTACTGTCCCCAGAATAATGAGACTTCCCAGAATAAACCAAAACCAGCTTCGACTCCAACTCCCTCAAAACCTTCTTAGAAATTTTCACCGGCGAAACCTTAACAAAACCCTTCTTCGAAATCTCTAAAAAATTAATCCCACCAAAAGCAGCCGCATACTGGTCCTGCTTCCCATCATCAAACAACTCCCTCGCCCGCGAAACATTCCAAACCCACTCGCATAACTTCCTCTTATCTTTCTCCTTCGTAATCAACGCCAACCAAACCAAAGTCATCGCCCCCGAAGTCCCAAGCCCCGACGACGTCGGCACATCCGCATCATACCTCAAAGAAACCTTATCCCCTTTAGAAATAGAACCAACAACATACCTCGAAATCGCGCAATTCAAAACAGCTCCACCATACTTAGAATAAAACGGCTCAATGTCCGTAGTCCCCCCACCAAAATCAACCCTCACCGGCGCCCGCACTCTCTTCACCACTTTCATTAAAACAACAACAATCTAACATATAAAAATCTACCTAATCAAAATCCGCGCCCCACTTCTTAAACCCAGCCCCAACAAAATCCTATCAATCCTTTTAATCCTGCTAATTATTCCCATTACCTAAAATAAAGCGAAGCGCCAAGCACACCAGGATGTTTTAATTTCGTCCAAACAATCGGCGTCCTCTTCGGCAACTGATTATACTTCCGAACCCTCTTCCTAATCATCTTCAAAAATTTCTCCCCACACTCAATCACCCCCCCCGCCAAAACAACAACCTCCGGGTCAAAACAATGAATCAGCGACGCTATCCCCTGCCCATAATAATCAACAAACTCATCCAAAATTTTCTTAGCCCGCGCATCCTTCATCTTCATTAAATCATGAAACAACTTCACCTCACCAAAAACATTTTTTGTAACCTTCCTCAACCTCTTAGACGCCGCCAAATTCTCAAAAGACTCACCGCCATCCAAAATAATAGACCCAAGTTCACCAGCATAACCCTCCCCTCGATAAAGCTTCCCGTCAATAACCACGCCCCCGCCAATCCCCGTCCCCAAAGTCAACAAAATAAAATTCTTTTTCTTGTGCCCAAGTTCCAACTCCGCAAACGCAACACAGTCCGCATCATTCTTAACAACCGCAGGAACTTTAAACCTCTTCTCTAACGCCCGCTTCAAATTCCAATTCCTCAACGGCAAATTCGGCGGATTCCGAATCGTCCCATTCTTCAACGGCCCCGGCGACGCAACAGCAATCCCCCTCACATCATCCGACATAAAATCCTCAACCAACTCAAAAATCCTCTTCTTAATTTCCGACGCTACCCTCGGCGTCCGCTCCTTACAATACTTCAAAATTTTCCTACCCTTAACGATGCCAATCCGCAAATTCGTCCCACCCAAATCAATCGCAACAACCTTCGCCCGCCCGCCATCAATCTTCCTCGGCTTAATCACCTCAAACTCTACCATAATCATCCTCCAATATAACCTCATCACCCTCATCAAAATTCCCAAACGAAATCTCCAAAACCTCAACCTCCTTCCCTCTCGAAATAAGCCGATGAGCCTTGTTTTTCCCTATCCGAACAGAATCACCCCTATTATATTTCAAAATCTTTTTCCCAATCTGCGCAAACCCGCCCGTCAAAAAATACCACATTTCCCGACGACGCTTATGTTTCTGTAAACTCAACCTCTGCCCCGGACTCACACTCAAAATCTTCACCGTACATTTCTTATTCAAAACAAACTGTTTAAAATTGCCCCAGGGACGAATCACTCTCTTCATAAAAACAACAAACATCCAATCTTTAAAAACTCTTCTTAATTAATTTTTTGAAATAATTTCTCTTTAGATAAAACACAACAAAAAGAATTACCAAAACCACAATAAAATAAATAAATATCTTACTACCACCTATAGTTTCTTCCTCCCCGATTTCTCCCCCTAAATCTTTATCTTCCTCTAAATATTCCCCAACTCGCAAACCAACATAATCACAATCTTGTTTTACTTCCGGAACTTTATACATATCAGGACAACTCCCCACATTAACACAATCTCTCGTTTGCTCTCCCGACGAAAAACATTCGCTCCAATCCGTACAATTCCATTTATACAAACAAACTCCACCACCCATTATTTCCTCCGTCGTTCCACCAACTGTCACCCCTCCCGTCACCACAGAACCAGAATCCCCCATAACAAAAACATCGTCGGGATTATCAAAAAAAGTCGTCTCAGCAAAAACCAAAGGAATTAATAAAAACACAAACAAAATTATTACATATCTCATTTTAATTAACCGCACTTGTATAATATGAACCTGCATGTGTCGTAACAATATTAGTGTTCTCTGAATCAAACTGAAAAATTAAATTTTTTTGATTAGCATCTGCAAGTATCGTACAAGTGATTTCATCAATAACAGGAATATTAATTCCATCAACCAAACTACTCGTTCCAGTATCAGAAGAATCTGTGCTCACTACAATATTGTCAATATCATTTCCACCAGCTCCAGTCTGTGTTACGAAATTACATATTCCAACAGGTCCAGCCTCACTTACAATCACCCTATTTTGAACCGCCACTCCCGACATAGATGAACTTTGTGCCAAATAAGCCTTAACAATATTCATTTTACTCGGCGTCAACGCAATAGTAAATATGGTTGTATACTCTGCATTTGTAGCATTCAAATCACTTTCCAAATAAACCGGAACAAGTTCACTCCCCGACGGAAGACTCGTCAACAAACTACCATTCCCTATAAAATAACTCGCACTAACATTCCCCGAAGCATCAATATCCACAACAAACAATTTAGTAATCCTACTCACCAAACTCCCAAGATAACCGAAAAACCCACTATCATCCGCAGTCACATTTTCCTGCGAGAAAATAGAACCAATCGCCTCAATATCATCTTCGACCAACAAATCCGCCCCAGTTACATCTGTATCACAATCAACATAATTATTCCCCTCACATAAAGTAAAATTTTCATTTACCAGTTTGTTAGTCGTGTTCCCAACCACCTGAAAACTTCTTGAAACAGTCGTCGCTCGATTAGGTAAATATGCGCCACTAATACACATTTGCATCGTCTCAGTATTCTCATCCCAAAAACACTCCTGCATCCCATAATCATTAGTTTCATTTATAATATCATGAATCAAAGAATCCTCAAAAACAGAAGAAAGTGTAGACGAAGATTCTCTCGGAGCATTATATAACGAAGATGTAATTGTTCCGTCGGTTTTTATAAAATTAATCTCATCCTGCAACTTCAACGGACTCAAACCCTGCAACACCCCATGCAACACCAAATCTCCCGTCGTAACCTCATTAACATCCTTTCTCAAAAAATTCCAAACCGCCACTCTCCTTCTTGGAATTTGGCCCACCCCATCTATATCTATATTCAAATAATAATCCTTCGAGGCATTATTGCAAGCAGAACTCACTCCACTCTGCTCAGTTATCCACTCTCCAAAATTCCCCGTCGTCAAACTCGTTGTATTAGAATAGCAAACGTTCCCTCCCGTCAACGCATCATAAACACTAAAATTAAATTCATAAGTCCCGACATTAAAAGTCGTACCAGTGTAATACTGCCCTTGCCAAACCAAAACATCCGACGCAGAAACAATACCAACAACTAAAATCAAACCAAATACACTCGCTAAAATTAGAAACACCTTCCTCATTCTAATTACCTATTTTAAGTAGTAACTTTAATATATAAGCTTTTCGTTTTAAAAAATCTTTCAATCTGTTAAATATAACTTATAACGTAACATAAATTATTCCAACACAAAATTCCTAAATCCGTGTCTTCTGTGTTATCCGTGCCTCGTCCGTGTACCTTTTCCTACTACATAATTTACATAATGTTATATTAAGAGATTTACTTTACACAATCAAAAACCTTAAATAATCAAACTACCAATTACAAAAGAGGTAGATATGTTCAATCTAAAAAATAAAGTCGCTATTGTAACCGGCGCAGCAAGAGGCATCGGACAATCAATTGCAGTAGAGCTTGCAAGAGCGGGCTGTGATGTCGTCGTCTCCGATATCATTCCGGGAAACGAAACAATAAATCAAATTAAAAAACTAAAACAAAAAGCAATTTATGTTAAGACAGATATTTCAAAAAAGAAAGAAGTAGAAAACCTAATTAACGAAACAATAAAAAATTTCAAAAAAATAGATATTTTAGTTAACAATGCAGGAATTTACCTCGCTGGAGATACTTCAAACTTTTCGGAAGAAAACTGGGACAAAACAATGAGTATAAACCTAAAGGGCCCTTTCTTGTGTTCTCAAGCAGCATTAAAATATATGAAAAAAGGAGCCTCTATAATTAACATCTCATCCGTCGCAGGAATAGAAGGCTCTGCAGGAGGAGCCGCCTATTGCGCAAGCAAAGGAGGAATAAGATTATTCACAAAAGCCCTCGCTGCAGAAGTCGGTCCCTTAGGAATAAGAGTAAATTCAATTCACCCAGGATTAATAGATACACCAATGACAACTGCATTTACAAAAGACAAAAAAATACTCGAAGGAATGATGTCTAAATTTTTAATTAAAAGAGTAGGCAAACCAATCGACATTGCAGGCCCCGTAGTTTTCCTAGCAAGCGACGCCTCATCCTACATAACCGGAGAAGAACTAATCGTCGACGGCGGATGGACAACCGCATTATAAAACTATCAATCAAATAAATTAACTAAAATACTCTGCAGGGAATTTCAACCATCCCATTAAAACAAAAAACACTATAATCCCAGTATAAACAATTGAAATAATTACATCTTTAATTAATTTTTTTCGCGTATAATTTTTTTCATCCTTAGAAACAAAATTCTCGACTCCATAATGCATCATCACAAAACCAATAATATTTGTCATCCAATAACCCACTATCATCATAGGGGAAAACAACTTTTTAGAGAATATCCCGAACAATAACGCAAACATATATGCAAGAGGAATATTAATAAATAAATCGTTCCACCATGACAATGGCGAAAGAATATACCCAACCACAAACAAAATTCCATTCTTAATTTTACGCTTCATATCATTCTATTATATATTTATCAATCCCCTCAAAACCTTACCCGGACTCCGAGCCAAAACAACCCCACTCGAAACAGCGACGCCAACTGCCCCCAACTTCAAAGCCATCCGAACGTCATCTCCACTTTTTATCCCAGCCCCAACCAAAAAATCACACTTCAACTTCCTAGCAATATTAGAAATAAACTCAGGCTTAGCCTTCGAAACAGAAACCCTCCCCCCAACCAACTCCGGCGGCTCAACAACCAAATAATCCGGCTTCAACTTCTTAATCTTTTTGGCCTCAGCCAACCCAGAAGCAAAAATCAAAACCTTCAACCCAACACCCCGACACCTCTTAACCGTCCTCTTCAAAATCCGCCACTTCAACTTATGCTCCGAATGATTCAAAAAAACCCCAACAGCACCATCAGCCTTAACAGCCTCGGGCAAAACAAACCCAGTCCCCCGCCCCGGCTTCTGCCAATCAACATGCTGACAAAAAACCTTCAACTTCGTCTTAGAAACAACCTCCGCAACATCACAAGCCTGCACCCCGACGATAATCCTCTTATCAGCTTTCTCAATCACCTTCGCCAACTTCAAAACATCCTTGCCCTGCTTGTAAGTCTTAAAATTCACAACAACAATCGGCTTCATTCCCAAACAACCTTCCTCAGTTTCTTAGCAACATCCAACGGCTCCTTCGCCTGCCAAACATTCCGCCCAATCGCAACCCCAGCACACCCAACCGAAACAGCATCCTTAACATCCCTAATCAAACCATCAACATTCTTTTTAACCCCCCCAGCGACGACAACCTTACACTTCCCCGCCGACTCAACCGCCCACTCAACATCCTTCTTAACCCCAGTAGAATGCAACTTAACAACATCCGCCCCAATCTCCAACCCAACCCGAGCCGCATAAGCCATCAACTCTCCACCCTTCGACCTACCACCCGTCCTCTGTCCTCTGTCCTCTCGCGATAAATTTCGAAGAAATTTACCGCGCGGGTATACCCAAACAACAACCGGCAACCCCAAAGAATGCGCCTCCTCAATAATCTCCCCAGCCTCCGACAACATCTCCTCCTCAAACTCACTCCCAATATAAATCGTATACCCAACCGCAACAGCCCCCAAATCAACCGCCTCCTCAACCGAACAAATCGCCCTCGACACCGGCTCGCCCTTCACTAAATTCGTCTTCCCATTCAACTTCACAATCAACGGCACCCCAGACTTCTTAATCTCAGCCCTATACTTCTCAGCAATCCCCTTCTGAAAAATCACCCCACTAAACTTTCCCTTCTTCGCAATATCAATAATATAAACAGGGTCAACATTCAAATCATTAAAATCCGTCGGCCCGTGCTCAAGCCCCTGATCATAAGCCAAAAACATCCCCCGCCCCTTCCTCAAAATTTTATTTAAATTTATCTCCATCTCAACCTCAAAACAACCAAGCTTAAAACAATTATAAACCTTCCCAAAACAAAAATCTGTGTAAATCCGTGAATCCATAAAAATCCGTGTACTTTTCCCTCATTGCACAAACAAACCAATTTAATATTTCTTCTTCAACTCATTATCATAAACCTTCCTCTTAACCTCCGCCTTCTTACCAAAATTCAACAACAACCCAACCTCCTTATCCGTACATCTCAAATAATTCAATAATTGCCTTTCATCAGAATCACAAACACCCAAATTAACTTTAACTTCAACAATTATCTCCCCCTCAACAACAAAATCCGCTACATAGTCACCAACCACCTCTCCTTCATAAAAAACCCTAACTGGAAATCGATTAATATATTTTAGACCAGCTCTATCAAACTCAATCACCATAGCCCTCTCATAAACTTTCTCCAAAAACCAATAACCTAAAACATTGTAAACCTTGTAAAATATTTTAATAACCCCCTCTGTAATCCCTTCATGTTTCACTTCAACTTCCTCCGAATCAAATTATTCTTAGCCCCAAAATGCCCAATCACACTCTCCGACTCTTTCAATCCAAGTTTCAAACACTTATCAATATCCCAACCAATCATAAACCCAGCAACAAACCCCGACGCGAACGCATCCCCAGCCCCAGTCCTCTCAACAACTTTCACTTTGTTAGGCTTCAAAAAATACTTTTTCCCGTCGCTGTAACAAGTTATAACCTTATCCTTATCCGTCACAACAACAACCCCAGAACAAAACCCAACACCATATTTCCGCCGAACCAAATCAAACTCCTCCCGATTCAAAACAACAACATCACTCATCGCCAACAACTCCCGAATATTCTCAGCCCGGATTAAATACTCACTTGGATTAAACGCCACCTTCGTCCCATCTCTCTTCATCCTTCTCGCCAACTTAACCTGCGTCCTAAAACTCTCACCCAACACCGACGAGAAATACAACCACTTCGCCTTAAACTTCGCAACATCAGAAAACTTAACATTATTTCCCGGACCCTTAAAAGTTAATATCGTCCTATCCCCGCCACGACTATCCAGAATCACAGAATACCCCGTCTTCCCATCAACTCTCTTCCCTAAAAAACTAACTCTCTCCCGCTTCAATAAATCCAAAACATCGTCACCATTATTGTCGTCGCCAACATTACAAATACAACCAGTTTTCAAACCCAACCGAGCAAAAGCAACAGCAGAGTTCGTCGCCCCACCACCGACGTCAAACTTCAAATCCCGAACCAAAATCTTCGACCCAACCTTATACTCTATCTTCTTCCCACTCTGATTAGTAGAAACAAACACATCCACCACCGCACTCCCGAACGTAACAACATCAAACCTCATACAATAACCAAACTCAGAACAATTATAAACATTTCCCCAATCACAGAAACCTTTATTTAATTAAAACTCTTCTCGCGACAATGAAAAAGAAAAAAGTCTTGGTCGTCGTCGCACATCCGGACGACGAAACAATTTGGATGGGCGGAACTATTCTAATAAACAAAAACAAATGGGACACGACAATAATAAGTTTATGTCGACGAGACGACGAAGATCGCGCACCAAAATTTAAAAAAATTTGCGAAATTCTAAACGCAAAAAGTTACATCTCAGATTTGGAAGATGAAAAACTAAACAAACTTCCGCTCAACGAAATCATAAAGAGAATCGAAAACTTAATCCCGCGCAAAGACTACGACTACGTCTTCACGCACGGAGCAAACGGCGAGTACGGACACATAAGACACAAAGAAGTCCACAACAGCGTCGACAAAATGATAAAAAACAAACAACTCTCCTGCGACAAGCTCTTCTTCTTCTCTTACGCCAAGAAAAATAAAATCTGTTGCGCAGACAAAAACTCAGATAAACTTATAAGGTTGAAAGACAACACTCTATTAGAAAAAAAATATCTAATCCATAATATTTATGGATTTGATAAAGAAAGCTTCGAAGAAAAATCTTCAGAAAACATTGAAGCCTTCAAAATAAAAAAATGAAGTGTTTAATACTATATGCTTATCCCATCGAATCAGATGGACAAAGTCTCCAAGGAGATTTACTTCGTAGAGGGATATTGAACTACAACCACGAAGCAATCCCCTGCCACTTCAAAGACAGCCTACAAAAACAATTTTATCTAAAACACATTAAGCCAGACGTCTCATTCGGTATAGGATTTTGGGGAAACGTCCCAGAAATTGTTCAAGCCCCACTAAAACACGGAATCCGTCCAGTCCCATGGTTCAACTCCGATGGCTGGGTCGCAAACTACCAAGACGAATTTAACAAACTTGATTTGATGTTCACAACAAGCCAATGGGTCAAAGACATCTACAAAAGAGACGGCACCGACGTGAGCAAAATAGTCCCGATGCACATCGGAGTCGACCCAGACCTCTTCAAAAAAACAGACAACCCTGAACTAAACAAATCCATCAGAAGAATGCTCGGAGTAAAAGATAACGAAAAAATGATTTTAACCGTCGGTGGAGATGTAACATCAAAAGGCGCTCAAGAAATGATTAAAGCACTCGCTCAAGTCAACAAAGAATTCAAAGACTGGAAATACGTTTGTAAATCATGGACAAGTGAATGCGCAAGCGAATGGAGAGAAGCAGAAATAAAATTAGCAGAAGATTTAGGAATTATAGACAAATTAATATTCATCGACGACGAATTCTCCCCAGAATTCATGGTAGACCTCATAAACTCTTGCGACATCTACGCCGCCCCATCAAGGATAGAAGGATTCGGAATGATTCAGGTCGAAGCAATGGCCTGTGAAAAACCAGTAATCTCAATAAACAAAATGGGTCCAGGCGAAACAATCATCCACAACAAAACAGGATTTCTGGCAAAAGTCTCCGAAGAAATAAAACTAGACGAAGAATGGGCATACCCCTCAATGGGATTCAAAACAAAACACATCGTAAAATTCGATTCACCAAAAACTTTCGCATACCGAGCCGACGTCGAAGACCTAAGAAAATTCACACTAGCTCTCCTAACCGACGACGAACTATGCAAAAAAATCGGCAAACAGGGAAGAGAACACGTCATAAAAAACCTCGACTACCGCGACATCTCAAAAAAAATGATTGACATCACAAAAGAAAGATTAGATTTAAAATAAAATCCCATACTCCTCCTCTCTCAACCTAAATAATATCCCTAACCCATAAACACTCACCTCAATCCATTCTCCCCTATAAAAAACCAATCGACCTCAAATCTCAACCCCTTCCCTAACTGCCTCACTAACGACCCCAACACCGTCCCTATTCCTTTCAAACTCCTCTTGCGTATAACACAATATATCCACCGGATAATCCCACTCCCATTCAACCCCAACAAAAACACTCCTATCTCCCAAATTCATCCCAGAAAATCCATCCGAAACAACAACCAAATCAAAATCACTATCCTCATAAAAATTCCCCCTAGCCCGACTCCCAAAAAAAACTACCTTAAAGCTTCCCTTCTTCTTCAACTTATCAACAAACTTCCTTACAATAGAAAAATTCCATTTCATTGTTTGCACCATTTCAAAACCTCCCGGGCACAAATCAAAGCCCTCTTCGCCGTTTTCTCATCTAACAAATCTTCTTCCCTATCTGGATAACGACTTACTCTCTCAAACGGATTCAAAAACAAAGCATTATTCAATATTTCATTCGGAGCCCCCAACCTTCTACAAAGCGAACCCAATTCATGAGTCTTTACAAGCCCCAACCCCTTCAAAATACATCTCCCCTTCAACGCTTTCTCAGCAACCTGTTGCGCATAAAACAAAGCTCCATCAAACTCCTCACCATCCATCAATATCTTAATCTTTCTCAAATCCCCCTCTGCCTTCTTAATCCAAACCAAAAACTCCCCTTTTATTTTCTCATCTACCATAACACATAAACAAATCCAATCTTTATAAAACTACTCAACCAAATATAATACAGGTTCAATCCCCTAAATAAACACCCAAAAACCTCGACTACCGCGACATCTCAAAAAAAATAATTGACATCACCAAAGAAAGATTAGATTTAAAATAATAACCAAAAGAGTTATAAGCAACCTTTCATTCACAACATTAACATAATCCCAGGTGATCCGAAAGGGTTGCCTGATGTATTAAAATGGAATCTACAATAGTATTTATCGACGGAGGATATCTCTCATTCATCTCTAAATTTTTCGGGAAAGATAAACCACTAAAATACAAAATGGAAATCTTCGCAGAAAATCTTGCAAAATCAAAAAATTTTAATTGTAAAAAGATTTACTTTTATACAGCACCACCCTACCAAAATTCAATTCCAACGAAAGAAGAAAACGAAAGAAAAGCAAACTATGATAAATTTGTTTCAAAATTAAAAGAAGTTGGAATTATCATACGAGAAGGAAGATGCCAAAAAATAAACAACACTTACCAACAAAAAGGAGTAGATACCCTATTAACAATTGACCTCTCAAGAATTCCAAAAAAAGAAAAAATCTCAAACGTAATTGTTTTAACTTCAGATACAGACTTTGTTCCAATTATAAACGACTTGTCTGAAGACGGAATAAATGTAATCCTAGCTTACTTCACAGACAAGAAAAGAAAATCCGGATTATCATTATCTAATCACTTATGGAAAGCGTGCAAAAACAAGATAAAAATAAAAAAAGAATATTTTTTCAAATCACAAAAATAACCGACGACGAACTCTGCAAAAAAATCGGCAAACAAGGAAGAGAACACGTCCTAAAAAACCTCGACTACCGCGACATCTCAAAAAAAATGATTGATATTACGAAAGAAAGGCTAGATTTAAAAACGTAAGAATTTCTAATCCGCTACTTACCCAACCGAGGAGAAAACCAACGAAATTAAAATTTCGTATAACAAAGGGTAAAGGGTTTCACTTCGTTACACCCAAATTTTTCATTTACTTTGAGGGGTTCTTAGTCCTTCGGATAGATAGTCGGCTTCGCCGAAATTATTTTTTCTTTTTCGTTTTATACGATTTTTTCCTTTCTATTTTTTCAGCCTCTTTTCTTAAAATCGCAAAATAAAAAATTATAACAAATATTTCTCCCAAAATTAAATTTACAACCATCCAACCATATCTCTTAATTTTATAGGCGTTATATACCATTCCAATTCTAAAAATAAGAATCATAATAATTGAAATTAAAATTAGGAATCCTAAAATAAAATTAAAAGTATCATTATTACTCAAACTTTCTGAAGAACTTATGTATAAAACCATTGGAATTACAAATAGTGCTACTGCAATCCAAAAAAACTTATCCCAAAATTTTATCTTATTTTCATTAATCATTTTGTTTTATAATCATCAAAAAAATATTTAATATCAAGATTTTCTAGAACTTGTGTTTTTTTCAAATCTTTTACAGTTTTATTTGATTTAAATAAATCCAACATTTGTTTAAAATTTTCTTTATACATCTTGTTTTTTATTTTTGGCAGGAGTTGTTTGTGTGCTTTTTCTAAGCAATCTTTTCCACAAAAAGACCTTGTAGAATATCCTTGCTTTTCGTTAATGAATTTACTATTATGTTCTTTCCCACAAATAATACATTTATCTTTTTTATCTGTAATGCTATTTTTCAAAGTGTATCCATTTTTGAAAATATATTTTTGAGCACATCCGAAAGAACAAAAATCTCCTACATTTGTATATCCTCCATTTAATTCTAAAACCAAACCATCGTGCCCTTTCCCACATTCAAGACAGGTATATTCAAATTCTCTCCCCAATAATCTTTTTACTTTTTGTTTTAGGTTCATAAATTTAGTTATAATTTAAACCTTATAACTTTACCGGAAACTTCTTTTTTAGAAAAAAAGCATTAGCTCACACTCATAACTATTTATTTACAAGAACTAGAGACGACGCTATAATTAGCATATATTGGGAAAAAATATTCAGCCGTTACTAAAGATTCGGGTTTATCTTCTCCCGCCCATGCCTCTCCTGTAATATTAAATCGGGGCTTACCTGCTTCTTCAAGAGGAATAAGTTTTCTTTTTTCTTCAATGAATATTATTTCTCCAAGAGGTTTCAATTCAAAATTTATAATGTATTGAACATGTTCTTTCTTGATAATCTTGCCCTCTTTATCAGTTTCCTCAAAAAGGTTATCATATTTGAGATTGGAACAATAGTAATGATTTTTATTTTCTCCAATACTTTCTCCTTTTCTACAATAATTACTAAAATACAAAGGGTCGGGAGCAATTATTTTAGAACCATCACTCCATGTAGAGATAATTTCTTTATCATCAGAATATAATTTGTATTCTCTTTTGCCAGAATAATGTGACCAATAATTATCAATTGTTCCTTCTATTAATGTGATTTTTTCGGGAACTATCCCCCCAGGGCAAGAATTTTTTCCCAAATTAATATTGTTAATAGAGGTCTTAATTCCACCAACATCATAAGCATAAGTAAACCCAATTAGAACCAAAATACATACTATGATTATTTTAGTAAGTTTTTCCATATTATATGTATTGAATATTAATTTTTAAGATTAACTGTTCCTCCATTATTAATGATATTATGTTTTCCATGTTGTTCTATCTTTGCATGGGAAAAATCATAAGTTGGAGTAGGTTTTTTTAAGATTTTTGCAAATACCCATTTTAATCCAAAAAGAACTAAATTTCTCGCATCCTTACTTAACCCAAAACCAATTATAATTAAAATTACTGAATTGAACAAATCAAAATTTACCTTAGCAAAATAATATATTCCAACAAAAATAAATATTGCTCCTGCTATATTTTGAACTTGCCTTGCTTGTTCCGGAGTTAATTGAACTTCATTCTCTGCCATAATATTTTATCAAATTTTAAAGTATTTAATCTTTGTTGTATCTTCTTTTCAAAAAAGAAGCAAAATAAGAACCCCTCATTTCATTAGGAAAAAAGAAACAAAAAGCGGACAATCTCTCAAAATTTAATGGTCGTCGGAACCATCCCCCTAAAATGAAATTTTAAACTCACGAGGAAACTTTTTGTTTCAGCTCGTGCCCTTCGGGTCTGGGAACAGCAGATTAAACAGAAAAATGTTTTCTCTTCAACGCAACCCAAACAAAAAATCCTATTCATCCTTTTCATCCTGCTAATTATTCCAACCCTAAACCAAAACTCTCTTCCTCTTCAACGACTCATAAGCCAAAATATACCCCCCCGCACTCCAAGCCTGAAAAATCCCATGAGTCTCCTTCGTTATCGGATTCACCCACTCAGGAAAAAGATTCCCTTTCATGTTCACCTCAGCCAACTTCCCCAACTCAATCCTCGCCTCCCTATACTGCCCAATCCTAATCAATGCCAAAACATAAAACCCTCCAATAAAAGGCCAAATCCCACCATTTAAATAATGATAAGGTTTCCCCGCGTCACAATCCATATAATAATTCTTCCACTCCTTACTCCCCTTCCTTATCGCCGGGAAAATCGCCTTCATCGGATACGGCTCATTAATGCTCTTCTCCTTAATCCAAGCAACAATCTTCTTCGTCATCTTCTTATCAGCCAACCCAAAAACAATCGCCATCAAATTCCCAAACGAATCAAACCACTCCCCAATCTCCTTATATTTATTATGATTCTTCCACCGATACGCCCAATAAAAATCCCCGTTCCACAAATTCACGCCATCATCTTTATTCACCAAAAACTTCAACCTCCTCGCAATCCTCCTCTTCCCAATCAACCTCAAAACTTTATAATACAACGCCTGCGTATTTATCGTCCTCCCATACTTGTGCGGAAACGCGTCCTGCCAATCCGTCGTAGGTAACTGCTCCAACATCAGGTCCTCGCCCATATCTTGATAAGACAACCACACAATCGTCTTGTCAATTTCCTTCTTCCACTTCCTAAACAACGAAGCATCTCTATATCTCTTCTTATAAACATAATGCCCAATCACAAACCACAAACTCGAATCAATCGAAAGATAATCCACCTGCGGCCTCTTCCTCTCAAACTTAAGAACAGCATTCGGAATCTGCCCCCGCTCACTCTGATGTTTCCCGAGCATCTCAAGACTTCTCCTGAAAGTCTCCCTAATCAACTCACCATCCTCTCCACCAACCAAACTCGCTCCAAGAAAAGTTATAAAACTATCACGACTCCAAACTCCCTTATACCCATTCTTCCCACCCGACGCAAACAAACCATATTTAGTAGAACAAAGTTTCAAAACCTCGACCGCCTTCTCATAAGCAACATCCAAAACATTCACATCAACCATCTTTCCAAACTAAAAACTCAAAACATTATAAACCTTCCTCAATTACTCAAATACAAAATCCCAACCCCTAAATCCGTGTCTTCCGTGTCCTCAATGCCTCATCCATGTACCTTCCCCTCATATATATAACTCTACACATCAACAACAACAACCAAATCCTTATGCTTCCTTAAAAAACTAACCGGACAATCCAAACCAACTTCCCCCTTTATTAATCTCCCAATCGCCAACATCTTATCCTTCCCCGACGCCAAAAGAATAATCTTTTTCGCCGAAAAAATAGTTTTAACTCCCATCGTCAACGCCCTCTCAGGAACCTTCCGAAAAATTCCAGAATTCCTCTTAATCGTCTCCGCCGTCAACTCAACTAATCTCGTCCTACTTGTCTTCAAAGAACCAGGCTCATTAAATCCGATATGCCCATTCACCCCAACCCCCAAAATCAACAAATCAATCGGACTATCTTTAATCAATCTCTCATAATCCCGACACTCCTTCTTCCAATCTTTCACCTCACCATCCAACAAATTCACATTAGACTTCTTAATATTAACACGCCCAAACAAATTCCTAAACATATAACTAAAATAACTCCTCTTATCACTTTTCGCAATAGGATAATATTCATCAAGATTAAAACTCCTAACCCCAGAAAAATCAATCCTCCCTTTCCTATAAGCCCTCACGAGTTCTTTATATAACCCTAACGGCGTCCGCCCCGTCGCAAACCCCATCACAATATTTTTCTTCTTCAAAATCTCACCAACAACAATCTCCGACGCCACCCGCGACATCTCGCCATAATTCTTAACCTTAATTAATTTCATATCAACCTAAAATAACCAAGCTTAAAACAATTATAAACTTTTCCCCAATCCCCCAACCAACCCAACAACTTCATCTTTTAACCCATCCAACTTCAAACCAATCTCCTTCAACCGCAAACAAACCTTAACGCCAGAAATCCTCTTCAACTCAATCTCCCCCTCAATCTTCCTAACCTCCTCCAACTTACCAACGACAACATCAACCCCAATTAATTTCTTCATCTCACCCAACTCTCCCCTTATCTTCCCAACCAAAGCAACCTGCCCCTCAACCTCAGAACTCATCATACCACAACTCTCCAAAATCCCAAGCAACTTTCCACTACCAGAAGAAAACTCCGAAACAAAAGCATCCCTAAATCTCTTAACAATCCCAAGCTCCCTCTCATTAACATGCACAATCCCAATCAACTTCTTAAAATCAACAAGTCCCTTCAACCTAACAATCTCCCCATCCAACATCCTCGACAAAACCCCAACCTTTTCCTTCGCCCTCAATCCCTCCAAATAATCCGAACTCTTCTTAATTAAATCAATCTCCTCTCTCAAATTATCAACCATCTTCTTCAACTTAACAACTCCATCCTCATTCACCAAAACCTCCCTCTCAAATTCCTTCAACCTATCCTCCATTCTCCCAACCTCACCAAACTTCAACCTAATCTCAGAACACATCCTCAAACCAATAATCAAACTCTTCTCCCCATCAAAAATCTTAAGCAACCCATTGTAAAACTTCCGAACCTCATTTCGAACCGCCATCATCTCGTCCCCAACCAAATAAGTCGCCCTCTCATAAACCTTAGCGCTCGCCTTCTCAAAACCAACAAACACTTTCCCAATCTCATTAACAAACCCCACCAAGCCCCCAGCGTCCAACACCCCTATACCCCGAACACCAACACCCCGCTCACCATTTAACTTCTTCAGTTCCTTCAATAAACCCCGAACCAAACCAACATACTTATCCAATCCCTGTCTAACCAAAATCTTCGCTCTCTCATACTCTTTCTTGGACTCAATATCAATCCTCTCCAAAACACCCAACTTCTCCTCGACAGAAACATAAAAATCCTCAAACTTCCCCGCAATCTCAGACAAAACCACGCGCTCCCTTTCCTTCAAAACCCTAACCATCTCCCCAAAAACTTTTTCAGCATCCCCATAAGACAAACTCCCAACTTCAACTTTCTCTCCAACCGACTTCTTCTTAAAAAAATCAAATATTCCCATGTAAAGTAACAAGAATCACCACTTATCTATTTTTCTCCAATGCAACAAAATGGCAACAAAGTTACCCTATCTTAAACCTACCACCTACCACCTCCAGGGCTGAAAGCCCTGGTAGCTTCTCCCCCGCCAAATAAGCAACCAATGCCCCACCTGACAAACTAATATGCCCAAACCCTGACAACTTATATTTCTTAATCGTATCATTCAAATGCCCACCACCAATTAAACTAAATCCCTTAGACTTCCCAATCGCTCTCAATAACGCGACGGTCCCCTTCGCAAATTTTCTATCAGCAGAAAAACCAGCCGGCCCTTTCATAAAAACAACCTTCGCCTTCCTAATCTCACCAACATACTTCTCAATAGTCTTAGACCCAATATCAAAAATCTCATCATCACAAGGAAACTCATCCAACAACCTTTCAACCCGTCGCCCCCCAACCTTCACAGCAAAATCCTCCGGCATCAAAATTTCCCCACCACCATTCAACTCAAAATAATCCGTATTAGTCCATGTTAGTCTGTGGTTAAATTTCTTCCCCAATATCAACTTGCCCAACTTCCCAACAATCTCAAAAAAATCTTTAACAACTTTTTTTAAATATTTATTCTGCGCCCCTAAATCATTCCCCTTAGCAATCAAACAAGTCTGCCCAAACAAACCACACGCCAATATTTTTTTGCGACCTGCGACCTGCGACCTGCGACCTGCCGCGGCAAGAAGCCGCATATTATCCTCCGGCTTCGCCCCACCTAAAATAAAAAGCGACCTGCGACCTGCGACCTGCGACCTGCGACCTGCGACCTCACGTAAAGCGCGCACCTCTTTCTCCAACAACCTCCCAGCAAAAGAAAACAAATACTTAGGAAACAAAACAACCGACGCCTGCTTCCGATGACAAACCGAAAACGCATCATTAACAAAAACATCCGCGACTCCAACCAACTTATACAACTCATTCCTCTTCCCCTTCTCCGGCAGAAACTCATCCTCAACAAATCTAACATTATCCAACAAAACAGCCTCGCCATTTTTCAAATTCTTAATCGCCACAATCGCCTTCGTCCCACAAACATCATCAACAAATTTAATCCTAACATATTTATTCAAAAACCGAGCATGCGACTTCAAAGAAACAAAATCCCCACCGACCTGCGACCTGCGACCTGCGACCTGCTTCGTCGGCCTCCCTTGATGGGAGACGACAACAACCCTCGCCCCCTTCCGCTTCAATTCCCTAATAGTCTCCGACGACGCCCGAATCCTCTCACTCTCAATCACCCTTCCGACTTCCGACTTCCGACTTCCGACTCGCAAAACACGAACATCAGAATTCAAATCAGCCCGAACCAAAACAACCTTCCCTCTAAAATCAAAACCATCCAAACCCCTCATTTTCTCTTTCCTCTATAAAAAAACTTATTCACCATCTTCTTATTAATTAAACTAACCTTGTCAGCCATCTTTAATAAAGGTTTAGAAATACACTTTTGAAAATAACAAACCTCAATCTCCTTCCCTTTTTTCTTAATTCTCTTTAACAGCTCAACAAAATCCCCATCACCAGAAATCAAAACACATTTATCATAAATACCATTATAACAATCTTCAATCATATCCAACGCCAAACAAATATCATCACCCTTAATCGTATAATACTCCTCTCCTAAAATATTCAACCTCGACTTCCTCGTGCACAATTTAACCCAAACCTTAGGAATACTACGAATATGAGAAAATAACTTGTTTTGTTTTTCCCAAACCTTAGAATTTATTTTCTTCTTAACAAACGCATTATAATAATAAATTCTCACTAAAACATCCTCGCCACACAATTTCTTAATATACTTCTCAAAATCAAAATTCAAATCACTATAACTTGGATTTATAGAAGTTAATCCTCCATAAAAATTAGCACCATCAATATAAACACAAACCCTCTTCATAATATTAAACCCCAACGTTAGACACGATGGGGATACATAGCGGGATGTCCGAAGACTAAACGATCCCTGTCGCAAAAAACAAAATACAACTTCTTATTTAAATCTTCCGCCACAAACATCAGAATTCAAATCAGCCCGAACCAAAACCACCTTCCATCTAAAATCAAAATCATCCAAAGTTTTCATTTCTCCTTCTCCCGATAAAAACATTTATTCACCATCTTCTTATTAATAAAAGTAAATTTATTCTTCCTAATTAAAACATCCGAACAAACCTCTTTGAAAGTATAAACCTCAACCTCTTTTTTAAAAGTTTTTACCGCTCTCAATAACGGAGCAAAATCGCCATCGCCAGAAACCAAAACCGCTTTATCATACTTGTCTTTAGCCGCGTCCATAATCATATCCACAGCCAAAGAAATATCATCACCCTTTATTGAATAAAACTCATCATCCAAATCATTTAACCTCTTTTGCCGTCGACATAAAATAACTTCAAACTTTTTCAATTGCCTCAAACGATTAAACAATCTCTGTTGCCTTTCCCACTTATTCACATTCAACCTTCTCTTCAAAGAAGCATTATAATAATTAACCTTCACAATATCCCCGCCTTTACATATCTCATCAACAAACTTCCCAAAATCAAACATAAAATCACTATACCTTTTATTTATCGTCTTTATCCCATAAACAAAATTAGCACCATCAATATAAATACAACTTCTTTTTCTCATTTTAAAAAACACCGGCGTTGCCGAAGCAAAACCGGGAACACGATTTGCGGGATGTCCGAAGACTTAAGGCAATCCCTGTTACCTTGACACACCCAATTCCCCCTCTTATTTAAATCTTCCGCCACGAAACATCAGAATTCAAATCACTACGAACCAAAACCACCTTCCATCTAAAATCAAAATCATCCAAAGTTCTCATATCACCCAAGCAACAAACACAACCACCTATATAAAATTTCCCAATACAACAATTCTTAAACCCTTACCTTTTTCCTTTTTATCCACTCAAAAAAATCTCTTGTAGGCGGAATAATTGCACTACGAAGACCATATTGACAAAAATCCACACTCGCAACAATTCCTCCTCCACACAAAGCCCCCACCCAAGGACCTTCTCCTGCTATATAAGATCCCAAAGCTCCCACTCCTGCTCCAATAACTCCATATCTTAACACATGTTTAATCGTCCCATTAGCAGAATAGTAAAGGGCACCCTTAATTACTTTAACAAAAGATTCAAAAGATGGCTCTCTAATTATATGAAGAGTTCAGAATATTCCACAAAGTATCAACCCTATCAAAATCATGCCTTGGGTCAAACTCATTCTTTATCTTACCTAATAAACTTCCCATACTTCTAATAACCAACCAACCTTTTTAATTATTTCCATCTCACTACATAATCCAACCCCGCCAAAGCCGCCTTAGCCCCCTCGCCTGCCGCCACAACAATCTGCTTCGCCACAACATCCGTACAATCCCCAGCCGCAAAAATCCCAGGCACCGACGTCAAATTCTCATTATGCGTCCGTGTCCCCCGAAACAACATAATCTCCCCCCATTTATTCTTCTTAACATCAGTAAACCCAGCTTCAGTAATCAACCCAACCTCAACAAAAACCCCATCAACCTTCAACAATTTTCCCAGCGACCGACGACCAGCGACCGACGACCCAGAATCACTATATTTAATACCACTTACTTGTGATTCACCGACGATAGTCGTGACCTTCGCCCCAGTAATCACAAAAATCTTCTTCTCCGCCAAAACCTTATCTCTCAAATACTTCTCGCCACCCAACTTCACATTCGCCTCCAACAAATAAACCAGCCGAGCATACTTCGACAAAAACAAAACCGCCTCCATCCCAGAATTCCCTCCACCAACAACCGCAACATCCTTCCCTTTATACAACGGCGCATCACAAGTCGCACAATAACTCAACCCCTTCCCCAAAAACTTATCCTCCCCAGGAACCCCCAACTTCCTCGGCTTCTTCCCTGTCGCAATCAAAACCGCCTTCGCCTCATATACATTCTTCTTCGTCTTAACAACTATCTTCCCATGCGACCTGCGAACGCTAAGAATCTCCGCCGTCTTAATCTTAATCCCATACTCATCCAAACTCTTCTTAAAATAATTCGTCAACTCAATCCCTGTCAAAGGAGTCGCAATCCCCGGATAATTATCAACCTCAGAACTCCAACTCATCTGCCCCCCAACATCCATACTAATCACCAAAAAATTCACCTTCCGCCGCGCCGCATAAATCGCAGCAGTCATCCCCGCCGGCCCCGCCCCGACAATCACCAAATCATACACCATCTTCAAAATCAAAAGAACAACAATATTATAAACTTAACCCTAATCAACTAATTAGAACTCAACCTCTCAACCAAACCTCTCATAGCAACATCTACTTCGCCAACATTCTCACCTTTTTCAATTGCTTCAATCTCATAATCATGAAATACATCTCTATATTTTCCTTTCATAGATTCAGCAAAACAACCTCCATGTCTTATTTGACTTTTAATATATCCGAATGCTTCCTTTAAACGACCACTAGAAACACTAGCAACACCAATTTCCAACACATCCAAAATCCCAAGTTTATCACTATGATTCCGCATAGCATAGGCCATTATATCGTAAGCAACAATTTTTTCCTTACTTAAACCATTTCCCATACATAAAATAAACTAAACAACTATTTAAGCCTTCCCCCAAAAATTCACCACCAACCAATAAATACTATTTTTTCTTCTTCGTCTTCCTCTCTATCCACCGAATAACTCCACTAATCATTTTCCCAATCTCATCTAACTCTTTCAAATATTTATCCTTATCCTCGACGCTAAAATATCCAAACTCAAAACACCTCCCAATCTGAACTTCCAACTCCTTCGCACTCCCCCTCGCAATCTTCAAAGCATTAATAAAAACATTAACACTCTTCCCAGAACCCTCAGAAATATTATCAGGAATACTCGCCGACGACCGCCTCATCTGAGAACCAACCTCAAAATTCTCAAACTTCGGAAAACTCAAAGTCCGTTTATGAATTTCCTTACTCAAAATATCCGCCCTCTGCCAAACCTTCATCCTCCTATAGTCCCACATAAATTAATAAGTCCAAACAAAATATATAAAACCACCGCCCACGCCAAGTCATCTACCGAAAGGCAAAGCCTTTCGTTCTACCAGAAAAATCAAAGATTTTTCTATTCTACCAAAACGCAAAGCGTTTTGTTCTACCGACGAAGTCGTTCTATCAACTCAACCATCCGGCACGAATACCCCCACTCATTATCATACCACGACAAAACCTTAACCAAATTCCCATTCACCCGAGTCAACTTAGAATCAAAAATAGAAGAAGCAGAATTCCCAACAACATCAGAAGAAACAATCTCCTCCTCGCAATATTCCAAAACCCCTTTCATCTTTTTCAGCGACGCCCTCTTCATCGCCCGATTAACATCCTCAACACCAACTGACTTCCCAACCTCACAAACAAAATCACAAATACTCCCACAAGCAACAGGAGCCCGAATCGCCATCCCATCAATCTTCCCCTTCAACTTCGGAATCACATCAACCGTCGCCTTCGCTGCTCCCGAAGTCGTCGGAACCAAATTCACACCAGCCGCCCGCCCCCGCCGAAAATCCTTATGTGCCCCATCAACAAGCACCTGGTCCCCAGTATACGCATGCACCGTCGTCAAAAACCCTTTCTTCAAACCAAACTCATCATCCAAAACCTTAACAACTGGCGCAATACAATTCGTAGTACACGAAGCCATCGAAATAATCTTATGCTCCTTTTTCAAATCCTTCTCATTAACACCCAACACAACCGTATAATCAACACCCTTCCCCGACGCTGAAATCAAAACCTTCTTCGCCCCAGCAATTAAATGTTTCGAAGCCCCTTCTCCGCTCGTAAAAAACCCAGTCGACTCAACAACAACATCAATCCCCAACTTCTTCCAAGGCAAATTCTCGGGCTCTCTCTCAGAATAAATATTTATCTTCCGCCCGCCAACTCGAATAAACCCATCACCAGCAACGACAGACTTCCCATAATTACCATAAACAGAATCATACTTCAATAAATAAACTAAACTCTCAACACTCATCAAATCATTCACAGCGACGACATTCACACCTTTCTCCAACGCTCGCCTAAAAATACACCTTCCAATCCGACCAAAACCATTAATAGCAACCTTCATCCTCTTACTCACACAACCAAACCCAATTTAATAAACCTTTCTCTAACTAATAAAAATAAAAAATAAATTTCTGCTTCCTCCTACGCCGCTCTCTTCACAAAACAGTCATGACAAAAAACATCTCGTCCTTCAGTCGGTTTAAACGGAACCTCGCATTCCTTCCCGCATTTTGAACAAATAGCTTTATGTTTCTCTACCGGTCCTCGATTAAAATTACCTCTCCCTCCAAAATTACTCCTACCGCCAAAGTTACTCCTTCCACTAAAATTACTTCTCCCGCCAGAATTACTCCTTCTGTTATCAAATTTTCTTCCTTCCATATTATTCTTTCTCCTTTCACTACATACGCATATTAGACATCTAATATCCAACATCAAAAGTTTTTACCACTTTAAAAACCTATGCAACCCCATAATTTTTTAAACAACCAAATCATAAACCCACATGCGGAATTGGTTTAGTGGTAGAACGTAACGTTGCCAACGTTGAGACACGAGTTCGATTCTCGTATTCCGCATTTATTTAAGAATCGAACTGTTCGATTTGAGCAAAACGCTTTGAACAACACATACAAAAATAATCTTGTTGTGAAATGCATTTTGCGAATAGGATTCCGCATCAACTCAAAACATTTGACTTACACATTTAAATATAACTTCTCTATAAATAATTATGGAAGACAAAATCCTAAAAAAATTCAGCAGATTCAAGAAACTAAAATTCAACGACCTCAAAGAAGAAATCCCCTCAAACAAACTCTCATATCATCTCAAAAAACTCATCTCTGAAAATCTCCTTGAAAAAAAAGACGACTTCTATTTCATGACAGACAAAGGCGAAGAAAAACTCTGTTATCTCGAAGACAAAGGTCAACTCAAACAACCAATCCAAGACGTCTTCCTCCTCCCATTCCGCGACGGCAAATTCGTAGTCCAAAAAAGAACAAAGCGCCCACTTCTCGACGTCATCATCCCAATCGGAGCAAGAATCAGAAAAGGCGAATCAATATTTGAAACAGCAAAAAAGAAACTACTAAAAGACACCGGCATGACGGGCAACCTCCACTTCAAAGGAATCGTCGACACAAAAACTTTCAAACAAGACAAACTTTTCCTCCACCACATCCTCAACGTCTTCCTCATCAATAATATTCAAGGCGACTTAACCCCCTCAACATCAAAAGGCGAAAACTTCTGGATGACCGAGCAAGAATACTATAACCAAAAAAACAACCTCACCGCCGCGAAAGAACACTTCGAAATCGCAAAACAACCCCACTTCACCCTCCTAGAACTCGAACAATACCTCAATGAAAAAGGCGAATTCATAAAAAGCAAAATTATTAGAAAAATAAAAATCTAAACCTAACCATAAACCAAAACTTCTTTCTGTGGAACCTTGTGTCCTAAACTAAGCGTCAACGGAACCTGAATATTAACATCCCTCCCACCCTCGCCAAAACCAATCATAAGCAGGACATAAACATTATTCGTCTTATAAGTAACAGACATTTTCATACTCTCAATATTTTTCAAAAACTCCTTCTTAATCCCTAAATTCTCACTCGCATCCATAACCTCAATTCCACAAATCAAATTCTCATGACTAACATCCAAAACAAAATCCCCGACATCCAACGACGACTTAACCCGACTCCCATCAGACACAAACAAATCATCATTCTCAAAATCATAATCAATCACTTTAATTGCCCTTGCCATTTCTTATTACTATTCCAAGCGCTCACAACTTTTAAACCTTCCGAGACTAAAATCTCCACAATTAAAACCAAAGAATATTTCCCACTCATCTTAAACCAAAGTTTAAACCTACCCTCACTTCCTCTCTCAATTTTCTCCAACCTATCCAACCTAAATAAAAAACTCCGAACCATCCCTTCGTCAATTAGTCTCCTTCGACAACGTCGATAAAAATGCGCATCAAAAACAATCCTATCCTAACTCAACCCCTCAAGAAATTTCCAAACCTCCCCCAACTCCATCATCAAAAAAACAAAAACAAGATTATAAATTCTTCCAAACAAGATTAAACCCCTAATATCTAATATCTAAAACCTAACACCTTGAGTAACGCAGTTACTTATTCATACCCGCCCATCCCACCAACACCCTTCAAACCCTTCCCCTCACTCCGACGCGAAGCAATCACATCATCAATCCTCAAAATCATAATCGCAACCTCAGCAGCCGAAGCAATCGCCTGAGTCTTAACCTTCAACGGCTCAACAATCCCATTCTCTATATTATCCTCAATACTCCCATTAAATAAATTCAAACCATAGTCCTTATTCCCCGCATCATGCATCGCCCTCAACTCAGTCAGAACATCAATCGGATCCATCCCCGCATTTTCAGCCAAAGTCGTCGGCACAAACTCCAAAGCCGAAGCAAACTCATCAACCGCCAACCTCTCGCGTCCCTTCAACCCAGAAGCAAACTCACTCAACCTCTTCGCCAACTCAATCTCGACTGCCCCTCCACCAGCAACAACCTTCGAATCTTTCACAACCGCCGCAACATCCCCAAGAGCATCTCGAACCGCCCGCTCAACCTCGTCGACAATATGCTCTGTCCCACCCCGAATCAAAATCGTCAACGCCCTCGGATTCTTACAACCCATAACATAAGTCATCCCTTCCTCACCGCTCCGTCTCTCCTCGACATACTCAGCAAAACCCAAATCCTCTCTCTTTAACTCGCTCAACTTCGAAACAATCCTCCCACCAGTCGCCTTCGCTAAACTCTGCATATCCGACTTCGCAACCCGACGAGCAACATAAACCCCGGCCTTCACCAAATAATACTGCACCAATTCATCAACGCCCTTCTGCACAAAAACAACATTCGCCCCAGACGCCTTAATCATCTCAACCTTCTCTTTCAAAACAAAATCCTCCTGATTCAAAAAACTCTGCAACTGCTCTGGCGTCGACACCGCAATCTTAGCCTCCATCTCCGGACTCTTAACTTCCAACGCCTCTTCAATCAAAACAATCCTCGCTTCATCAACACGCACAGGCATATCCATCGAAACCCGTTCCTTGTCCAAAACAATCCCACAAATTAATTCACTATCTTCAATCGCCCCACCATTCCGCTTTTCAATCCTAATGTTACTCAAATCGACTTTCTTCCCCTCAGCGACGACATCAATCGCATCAACAACAATCTCCGCAAACTTCTCCCTCAAATATTCAACACCCTTACCTGTCATCGCCGTCTGTGCAACCTTAATTAAGTCATCCTTCGAACTAATCTCAAAAGCCAACTCCTTCAAAATCTCCTGCGCCTTTTCCTCCGCCCACCGATAACCCCGTGTAATAACCGTCGGATGAATCTTCATATCCAACAACTTCTCCCCGTTCTCCAAAAATTTCCCAGCCAACATCACCGCCGTCGTCGTCCCATCCCCAACCTCACTATCCTGCGTCTTCGCAATCTCTACAACCATCTTCGCCGCCGGATGCTCAATATCCATCTCATCCAAAATCGTCACCCCATCATTCGTCACAATAATATTCCCCGCCCGGTCAACCAACATCTTGTCCATCCCCTTCGGCCCCAGCGTCGTCTTCACCGTCTCAGCCACAACTCGCGCCGCCAAAATATTATTCCTCTGCGCATCTCTACCCAAAATCCTCTGCGCGTCCTCCGACCCAACATTTTCTACCATACAGCAAAATCATAAACCCCCCTTATAAAAATTATTATACTCTACTACGCACTTTCTTTTCTCAATCTAAGATTAAAATCCCCAGCATCAACATCATAACCACAAACAGAATCCGTCTTCTCCCATCTGCTTTCATCTATAACCAAAGAATAAAAATCATCTTTCCAATTTCGCATCATTTCTTCCAAACTATGAAACCTTATTCTCAAATAATTATTTCTCACTCCCTCCTCTTCAAAATCAGTTTGATACATCTGGCACAAAATAAAATCATCCGGACCTTTTCCATATTTAATAACTAATGGCTCACAAAACCCACCCAAATGTTCATCTTGTCCACCTCTATAACCCAAAGAAATCACCCCCATCACCCTCTCGTTCATAAAATCAAGCAACAACTGTTCTCCCATATAAACAATCCCCACAATCCCCCTTATAAAAATTATTATACTCCAGTGTCATCCAAAAATACTAACCAAACTATATAAACATCTATATCTAACAGCTAATAGCTAAAAGCTAAAAGCTAAAATGGACACAGGAGTAAAAGTCGGCGACCTAATGACACGGAACTTCGTCCACGTCGCCCCAGAAACAGACCTCAGACAATGCGCCAAAACAATGGTCAAAAAAAGAGTCGGAAGTCTAATTATAAAAGACGGAGACAAACTCAAAGGAATTCTCACAGAAAAAGACATCCTCTGGGCAATAGTTAAAAAATCCAAAAAAGACTTGAAAAACATATTAGCAAAAGACCTTATGAAACGAAAAGTCATCACAATCAAACCATCCGCCGATATCACAGACGCCTTAAAAAAATTCAAAAAGAAAAAAATCCGAAGACTCCCCGTCGTAGAAAATGGCAAACTAATCGGATTCCTCACAACCAACGACATCCTCAGAATAGACCCAGGACTTTTCCAGGTCATCGCCGAAACAATAAAAATCAAAGAAGAAACTGAAAAACTAAACCGAAGCAACATCGCCGCCCAAAGAAAACAAGGCATCTGTGAAGAATGCGGCGAATACGAAATCCTATACCACGACGAAGCCCAATGGCTCTGCGACACCTGCTACAACAAAAGATAAATTTTACTAAATCTACCCGACCAGCGAATAGCGAAGAGCGACCAGCACGCGAAGCGTGAAGCCCAATGGCTCTGCGACACCTGCTACAACAAAAGATAATCTATCGATTGCGACAGTAATCGAAATCCTCACCAACCTCTCCAAACCTCGCTTTCCCTCAAAACATTTATATATCAAAATAACCTAACCATTCCATATAAAAATGAAAAAACTAAATAACACCGTCAATCTAAAACCGAAGGCGTATCTAAAGCAAAGCGTGTCTAAAGCCGAAGGCGTATCTAAAGCAAAGCGTATCTAACATAATGTCACAAAAAAAAGAGGTATACAAAGAAAAACTAAAACAAACCGGATTCTGGAAATACCAAGAAGTTTACAACCTCGCATTCTCAAATTTAAAAGACGCTGGCTACAAACTCAAAGAAGGCCTCTACAACGAAAAACTGTCATCCAATGGCAAAGAAATAATAATCAAATGGACAGCCAGTAAAAAAGTTACAGATTACTTCAAATTCCAAATCGAAATGAGTTGGCACATCCTCGGAATGAAAGACGCTGAAGTTGAAGTCGACGGCAAAAAAGTCAACACAAATAAAGGCGAAATCGAAATAGAATTCAAGGCAAGTATTATCAAAGACTACGAAAAACGATGGGAAGACAAGCCACTCTGGAAATTTCTCCGCGGAATCTATGAAAAATATATCATAAGAGAAAGCATCGACGAATACGAAGACGACCTCGAAGACGAACTAAAAGACATGATAAAAGACATAAAAGCATTCCTAAGAATCCCAGCCAAATAACTCCACCACAATAATGCTTATAAAATAATCAAAATTCTCTACATCATGAAACTACCACTATTCTTAATCGCAATACTATTCTCACTCAGTCTCACATCAGCATTAAATATCTCAGCCGAATACAACTCAAACGTCCTCATACCAGAAATTGAATCCTCAATCGACCTCACCCTAACAATCACAAACGCAACACCAGGAACATACAACATCTACACCCTCGCCGACATCTCAATCAAACCTTCGGAAACATTCACGATATCAACCAACCCATTCACAAAAACATTCACAATATCCCCAACAGAAAATCTCGACATCCAAGGCTATTACACATTCACATACACACTAAACCACCGCGGCTTCGAAAAAACCAGCAAAAAATTCACGGCAAAAATCCTAAACCTCGAAGACGTAATCGAAATCAGCTCCGATACAATTGACCCAACATCAGACGAAATAAAATTCTACGTCAAAAACCTTGAAGCAACAACTCTCAAAAACCTCTCGGCAAAATTTTCATCAATATTATTTAACACCAAAAAAACATTCGATTTAAAACCAAACCAAAAACTTGAATTCACAATAAACGTCAGCGACGACAAACTCAAAAAAACAAAAGCCGGCGTCTACATCATCGAATCAATCTTCCAAACCAAAAACGGCGAAAAGAAAATTGAAGGAAACCTTTATCTCGGCGAGAAAAAAGGAATAACAACAACCGAAGACAAATCCGGACTTCTAATCCGAACACAAACCATAACAAAAATCAACACAGGGAATATATTAGAAAACGTCCAAATCAAAATCACAAAAAACATTTTCTCTCGACTCTTCACGACATTCAACATAGAACCAAACACGATAGAAAGAAACGGATTCGCCATCGAATACTCATGGACAAAACAAAAACTAAACCCAACCGAAGTATTTATAATCAAAGCCAAAACAAATTATATTTTCCCATTCCTAATAATAATCGTCGTCGCACTCGCACTCTTCGGTTTCAAACGATTTACTGAAACAAAAATTGAAGTCAAAAAATCTGTCCACCACGTCCGAACAAAACACGACGAATTCGCACTAAAAATAACCCTGTCCCTCAAAGCAAAAAAGAACGTCGAAAACGTAACTCTCATCGATAAAGTTCCAGCAATCGTAAAAATCTACAACAAATTCGGAATGAACAAACCAGACAAAATCGACGCAGCAAGCCGACGAATCCATTGGAACATCGGCGACCTCAACGCCGGCGAAGAAAGATTGTTCACATACATTGTCTACTCAAAAGTCGGTGTCGTCGGAAAATTCTCACTTCCAGAAGCAACAGCAGTATTCGAAAAAAACGAAAAAATCCACGAAGTCGAATCAAACAAGGTCTTCTTTATGAGCGACCAAATCCATAAAGACTAATTAAATTTCTCTTTGACAATCTGCTTCAACTTCAAATTATCATCCCTAATTATTTTCTCTATCTCCTCCCGCGACAACACCGCCCCATCCTTATTAAATTTCTTTTTTATCTCGGCAAAAGTCTCGTCGTCGCACCAATCGCACTCTTTCGGAATCGCCATAATTTTTTTCTTCATAACCAATTTATAACCTAAACATTAATTACCCCTGAAACTTCTAATACCCAATCAATAAAATCTTCTTGACCATTTTCAAACCTAATATATTCTTTCTCATTAAACAAATAATACAATATTCTTTCATCTGGAGGAATTCCATACTCTTTAAAATAATTATTTCTCCAACTCCTAACAGCAATTTGATTATCCTGAAGTGTCCACTCTTCATCTAAAACCAAATTCTTTCTGACTTTATTTTGATCAAAAATAATAAAAAGATTGTCTACTTGACACAAAACATTCATATGAGTATACCATACAGCTGCATAACAATCTAAACTTGAATTATATTCTCTCAATAAAGAAAGAAAATAAACAGCCCAATCCTCGCAATCCCCACCTTTGTTACGAATAAAATCCGAAGGCGTCTGCCAATATTCTGCCTGTTTAAATTTGCTATTATCAGACGCCCAATTCATATAAGTATGCCCAAAAATTTTCTCAATATTTTCAAGTTGTGAATCATTCATATTTATACCCATCTCTAATAATCTTTCCTTAACTTCATCTGGTCTAACAAATCCCTGCATTTCTTCAGGATAAACCGGCCATCTTGGATTCACATCTGCTTCAAAAAACACTACCTCATTATTTTCTAAATAATAATCTAAATTTGAAACATCCCAAACCTCTTTAAAAGATAAACCTGCATCGTTACCAAAACAATAATCTGTCTTTCCAAATATAGAAACTTCTACATCATCAAAAAAATTATTCATATACTCGCTCTCATTCAACAAAAAAATTCCTCCACTAGTTTTACCCAAAAAATAATTATCAACAAATACCAGTCCATCAATTACACAATTTTCTTTCAAATCATAAAAAAATAACTCTATATTTTTTTCAGTTTCTACTTCCTTAATTACAGAAGGAATAATAGAAACAGTAGACAAATCAGAATAATATGTAAAATAAATTCCAAAAACAACTGCTACGATTATCATAACTAATCCAATTGAAATTTTAACTTTAGCCATATAACAACAATCCAATCAAACTATAAAAACCCATCACTGGCCCCACTCACTTCTTTTTCAACAAACGCTTATTTGGTCTATAAGAAACCCAACTCTTTTTAGTAAAATAAAGTCCAACAATCCCCGAAACTAAAGACAAAACAAGAACAAAAGTATCTTTATCTCTTACTCCACAATAAACCAAAACAAACGTAACAACCATAAAAAATAATGCCCAACCAAATCCCTTACGCGAAACATACAAACGAAAAATCCCCTTCATCTCAAAACCACAAATTTAAACTATAAAAACCTTCCCAACCACGCACCGACCAGCGACAACCGAACACCGAACACCTCGGCGCTTCGCGCCGTATCCCCCCACCCAGAACGGTACAAAAGTGTTCATTTACGAACAGAATCAAATATATTTAATTAAACCAAGGATGCCCACAAATTTACTTTTTATTCTTTTTTGTAGACACCTCTTTCAGCGTCTTTTTAAATTGCTTAATTAACAATTTAAGAGTTGGCTTCAAATCATCTCTCTTAGAATATTCATATAACGATTTATAATATTCTTGCCTATCCTCAAGCATAATATTTATCGGAGGATAATTATTCTTCAACAAAATATAATTCAATAACAATCTCCCAACCCGCCCATTCCCATCCTGAAACGGATGAATATGTTCAAATTGATTATGTAATATCGCAGCCAAAACCAAAGGTTTGAATTTATTTTTATTTTCTTTATACCACTCAATAAAATCCTTAAGATAACTATTCAACTCTTCTCTTGGAACTCCCGCATGAAGAATTTGCCCCTTCGAATTTCTTACAACCACATTAACATCCCTGAATTTTCCCGCAAAATGTTTTGAACCTTTGAAACAAAAATTATGCAATTTCAACAATAAACTTAACGACAAATCTTCCTTTGTCCTTCTTATATATTCAACCGCCATCGCAACACCTTTTGCTTCCACCTCCTCGGCACTTTCGGCATTTTTCTTACAAAGAATCTCTGCAACTTCTTCCTCGGACATAGTCGAACCTTCAATAGCATTTGTATTATAAACAAAATCTTCTGTAAAATTTTCCCATTCTTTTTCACTCAAATGAGCCACCTCAATTTTACTACTAAACTTATTCAAAATTTCTATTTGTTTTTTTGTTAACACAAAGAAAAACACCCGCGTATTCATCTCCGCCAATAACTCTAAAATTATTTTCTCTACTCTTTCTCTTTTTCTTAACAATTCTTTCTCAGAAAGATTAGCCCCAAGATACCTTCTTATTTTTTCTATCTTCTCCTTGTCTCGATAAGAATGAACCAAATAATATTTTACACTTCTCCCAAATTTCCTTTTCTCTATATACATAATATATTAAAGGTGCCCACGCTTATAAATATTTCTATATTTATAACCACCCAAAATCACTCAACAGCAACGACAAAATTTCATCCCCCCACCCAGAATCGGACTGGGACATCGCGGGTTCCGCAACGACGCACTAAAACATTATCATCCAAAGGCACATCAGCACCAAGTCAAACGCACT
>Ga0315543_1000950_pt1 | contig 33155 bp, 22 predicted proteins | sample SalMarSW160210MG_2_FD_203098 | JGI IMG/M metagenome (GOLD analysis project Ga0315543, IMG submission 203098) | Salt marsh sediment microbial communities from the Plum Island Ecosystem LTER, Massachusetts, United States - Salt Marsh Sediment SW1601-210 ... | reverse complement strand
ATTACAGGTTGCGTGACCAGATGCCCGTGGGTCGGCAGTATCTTGCCGTTGAACTCGTTGAATAGCTCCTTAATTTCCTTCTTGCCCCGGCGCGGTCCGTGCGTCCAGATATCAGCAACACCGTCATTGGCAAAGCAGTCCAGCATATCTTCCCACTGCTGGCTGGCGAGTGCATAGACATACTCTCTTTGCAATTTTTTGATCGCCTCTATGTCCTCCAGAACCCCGATTCTTTTTTCCAGTTCCTCTAAAGACATCGAAATCTCCTAAAAAGTTTTTTGGTGTTTCTATTATGACGGATAACCCATGTCCTGACAAGGGTCAAAAAATAGCCGAAATCAGGGGGGATAAAATGGGGGTTAATTGCGCCGCGTGTCTACCAAGGTATCAAAACCTTCAGGAAAATTTTTAGGGGGCTAGATTTTGATTTGAGAGCGTCATTTTTGGACAGGCTGTTTTGAGGGGTTTAGCACCTGGCTGACCAGCTCCAAAAGCCTGCCCAGACCCCAACCCTTAACCGCCGACACCGGAACTGTGTCCTCATCGGCGGGGGCCTGGTCGGAAAGGTATTTCAGCGCTTTCTCTTCGTCCCATTCTTTGCCGCCCGGCAGCAACAGGTCGATTTTGTTCAGCGCCGTAATCCGGGGCTTGTCCTGAAGTTTCAGGTCGGCCAGAATATCCTCCACCACCTGGCACTGCTCCGCCGCATTATGGGAGGTCAAATCGACGACATGCAGCAGCAGGCTTGCCTCGGTCAGTTCCTCCAGGGTTGCCTTGAAGGTGGTGATGATGGTGGGGGGCAGCTTGCGGATAAAGCCGACGGTATCGGTCAGCAGCACCACGCTTTTATCGGGGAGGGTTAACCGCCGGGTGGTGGGGTCTAGAGTGGCGAAGAGCTTATCTTCGACAAAGACATCGGCGTGGCTTAAGGCATTGAGCAGGGTACTCTTGCCGGCGTTGGTATAACCGACCAGGGCAACTATGGGGATGCCGGTCTTCTGGCGCTTTTGGCGGTAAAGCTGGCGGTGCTTTCTTATATCGTCAATCTGGTTTTTGAGGCGGTGTATCTTTTTCTGGAGAAGGCGCCTATCGGTTTCTAGCTGGGTTTCACCGGGGCCCCTGGTGCCGATGCCGCCCCCCAGCCTTTCCAGGTGGCTCCACTGCCCGGCCAGCCGCGGCAGAAGATACTGGTGCTGGGCCAGCTCTACCTGCAGTTGCCCCTCGCGGGTGTGTGCCCTTTTGGCAAAGATATCCAGAATCAGAGCCGCCCGGTCAATTACCTTTACCTGGAGGGCGTCTTCTAGGTTCCTCTGCTGGAGCGGCGAGAGCTCGTCGTCAAAGATTACCACGCTGTAGTCGGCGCCGGCTTTAAGCGCTATTAGTTCTTCCAGTTTGCCTTTGCCAACATAGTGCGTTTTGGAAGCCCGGGGCAAGCGCTGTACTATTTTGCCAACCACATCGGCTCCGGCCGTAGCCGCCAGCTGAGCCAGCTCGTCCAGTGAGTCTTCCGCCGGCCATCTTTCGGTGCTACCTTTAGCGCCTATGGCTACCAGCAGTGCCCTCTCCGGCGAAGGGCGGGTAACAATTGCGCCTCTAATGATAAATCCCCTTTTATTATGTAAACTATAAATACGCCTTCAGTCTTCTCTTAGGGTCGCGCCAGGCTGATATCCGGGAAAGCCCCTTGACCACGGCGGCATCGGGGACGGTTAAAGATACCCGGATGTAGTTCTCGCCCTGCTTGCCGTAGCCTATCCCGGGGGTGACCACCACCCCGACCTTTTCCAGCAGGTCGGTGGCAAAGTCCACTGCGTTAAAGTCCGGGGGGGTTTTAGCCCATATATAGAGGGTTGCCTTTGGGGGCTTGGCTTCAAGACCGATATTATTGAGCACCTCGATAATCAGGTCACGGCGTTTCTGGTAGATGGCGTTGTGTTCCGGGATGCAGGCCTGTGGGCCGGTCAAAGCCTCGATGGCGGCATACTGGATAGCCTGGGGAATGCCTGAATCTATGTTTGACTTAATCCTCTTCAGGGCATCGATGACTTCAGCGTTGCCCACCACCATGCCTATCCGCCAGCCGGTCATATTGTAGGTCTTGGAAAGTGAGTGGAACTCAACCCCTACCTCTTTAGCTCCATCGGCCTGCATAAAGCTGGCCGGCTGATAGCCGTCAAAGGCGACCTCGGAATAGGGACCGTCATGGCAGACAACAAAGTCATTCTGCCGGGCCAGTTCGACCGCCTTATTGAAGAAGTCGAGGTCAGCCACGGCGCCGGTGGGGTTATTGGGGTAGCTTAGCCAGAGCAGCTTGGCCCCTTTGAGGGCGTAGTCCGGTATGGCGCCGAAATCGGGCAGGAAGTCGTTTTCTTCGGTAAGGGGCAGGTAGTAGGGGCTGCCGCCAGCCAGCATGGTGCTTACCGCATAAACGGGGTAGGCCGGGTCGGGCACCAGGGCGATGTCCCGGTAGTCAATCAGGCAGAGGGCGATGTGGGCGATGCCTTCCTTGGAGCCGATGAGGGGCAGCACCTCTGTATCAGGGTCTAGGGTAACCCCGAAGCGTTTCTGGTACCAGTCGGCTATTGCCTGGCGCAAACTGGGCAAGCCCTCGGTCTCCGGGTAGCGGTGGTTGGCCGGCTCTTTAGCCGCCTGGCAGAGCTTCTCTATGATATGGGGCGGCGTGGGGATATCGGGGTCACCGATAGCGAAGCTGACCACGTCTTCGCCCTTGGCCTTTTTTTCGGCAATCTTTTTACTGATTTCGGTAAAAAGATAAGGGGGTAAATGTTCAACCCTTCTTGACATTTTCATCTGACCATTCTCCATTAAATACTATTTCAGCCGGACCGCTGAGGAATACTTCCCCTACCCCGTTCCAGTCCACACCGAGTATGCCCCCCGGTAATTTTATGTCAACTTTATTATCAATATGGCCGTGCAGCCGGGCAGCCACGGCTATGGCACAAGCGCCACTGCCGCAGGCCAGCGTCTCCCCTGCTCCCCGCTCCCAGACCCGGGCTTCTATTTTATGGCGGCTGACCACCTGGGCGACCTCGAAATTTACCCGGCTGGGGAATACGGGCAGGTTTTCCACCTTGGGTCCCAGCCTTGATAAAGAAAACTCGGACACAGGACGCTGCCAGAAATAGACGGCGTGCGGGTTGCCCATCGATACCAGGTTTAAGAGCAGGCTGGTATTTTCTATTGTTACCGGATAGCCCAGCATCTTCTTTATGTCAACTAATTCCCCGCCCGGCTCGATTACCAGGGGGATATCGCCGGCGCCGAATTTAGGCTCTCCCATGCTGACCTCGATGTTGGCTATCCTGCCCCCTGCCCCCTCCAGCTTTACCTTTCTGATGCCGGCTATTGTTTCCACCATCATCTGGCTGGCGGTTTTGCTAAACAGCCCCTTTTCCAGAACGTACTTGACCAGGCACCTTAAGCCGTCGCCGCAGGCTTCGGCCTCGGAGCCGTCCGGGTCAAACATGCGCATTTTGAAGTCTGCCTTATTTGAAGGTAAAACCAGCAACAGGCCGTCGGCGCCGATGCCGAAGTGGCGGTCGCACATGGCTATCGCTAGTCGTGACCAATCGCGCCGGGATTCGTCAGCCTCCAAGAGCACGAAATCGTTTCCGGAACCCTGCACCTTGGTGAACTTCATGCCTGCTCCTGATAGTCCTTTTTAAGCCGGGCTAGGATTTTAGCCTCTTGCTCCTTTTGGATATCGAACCACCCTATTCTAACATCTTTTAGCCTAAACCAGCTATACTGGTGGCGGGCCAGCCGGTGGCTCTCGAACTTGGTCTGCTGGACGGCATCCGTCAGGGTCAGCTCGCCTTTGAGATACATGGCAATCTGCTTATAGCCGATACCGGACATTGCCGGCAGACCAGTGTCATAGCCCCGCTCTATTAGCTGCTTGACTTCATCCACCAGTCCCCGCTTTATCATCTCGTCTACTCTTAAATCAATGCGGCGGTACAGCTCTTGCCTTTCGGCGGTCAGACCGATTATGCGGGTCTGGAACAGTGGCGCCTCCTTGTCCTGAATTTGGGAGATGGGCGCTTCGGCGTTGCGGTAGACCTCAAGCGCCCTTATGGTGCGGCGCACGTTGCGGGAGTCAATCCTCTGCGCCGCTACCGGGTCGAGGCGAGCCAGCTCCTCATAAAGCTCGTCCCCATCCCCACCGGCTGCCTTCTCTTCCAGGCGGCGCCTGAATTCCGGGTCGGGGGCTACCGCCGGTATCTTCCAGCCTTCCAGCACCGACCACATGTACAGTCCGCTGCCGCCAACTAAGAGCGCCAGCTTTTGGCGCTTATTTATGTCTTCAATGGCTTTATAGGCAAGCTGCTGGTACTGCGCCAGGCCGAAGTCTTCATCGGGGTTGACGATGTCGATGAGGTGGTGGGGTACTGATGCCTGCTCCTGGGGGGTGGGCTTTGCCGTGCCGATATCCATATAGCGGTAGACCTGCCGGCTATCGGCGCTGACTATCTCCCCGTCAAGGGCTTGAGCCAGACTGATAGCCAGCCGGCTCTTACCCACGCCGGTGGGGCCAACTACCGCCAGTAGACGGTTCATTTTCCCCGCTTAAAGCTGGAGGTTTGCTCTACTATGCTCAAAAATTCGCTTGCCTTAAGGCTGGCTCCACCGACCAGGGCGCCGTCTATCTCCGGCTGGTTGATGAACTCGGCGATATTGGCGGTGGTGACGCTGCCCCCGTAGAGGATGCGCACTGCCTGGGCGATTTCCGGGCCGCACTGTTGAGAGATATGCCGGCGGATAAAGCAGATGGTCTGGTTTGCCTGCTCGCCGGTAGCCGCCCGCCCGGTACCGATAGCCCAGATGGGCTCGTAGGCCAGAGTTAAGCCGCCGGTGTAGTAGCTTTGGGCGGAAGGTGAGCTAAGCTGTTTGGTTAAGACCTCTTCGGTCCTGCCCGCCTCGTTTTCTTTAATGGTTTCCCCGACGCATAGAATGGGCTTCAACCCGGCTTTAAGCGCCGCTTCTACCTTTTTATCTACCAGCTCTACCGTCTCGTTGAAATACTGCCTCCGCTCGGAGTGGCCGATAATAACCAGCTGGCAGAGCTCGGCCAGCATCAGCGGCGAAATCTCCCCGGTGTAAGCCCCCTTTTCCTCGAAGTACAGGTTCTGCGCCCCCAGCTTTATCGAGCTTCCCTTAAGCACCTCCCTGACTGCAGCCAGAGAGACGAAGGGCGGGCATATTACCTTATCCACGTTGTCTATCCGGTCTAATTCCGGGCGCATCTCTTTGACCAGCGCCACGGCCTCAGCCACGGTGGTGTTCATTTTCCAGTTACCCGCAATCATCGGGATGCGCATTTTAACCCCCTAAGCCCCGAATTTAGCCAGCTTTAGAGCGTTAGCCATGGCCAGAGGCATAACCTGTGTCCCCGGGAAGCGGCCCAGTCCGCCCATAGTACACGCTGTTTCGGAGAACCCCCCTACCCGGTCGGCGCGGCACCATTTAGAATAAAGCAATACAGGCACGGCGTGCCAGCTGTGGCTTTTGAGCAGCGCCGGCGTGGAGTGGTCGCCGGTGACCACGATGACATCGGGTTTGAGGCCGGTCAGGGCGGGCAGAGCCTTATCAACTTCTTCAATAATACTGACCTTGCGGTTAAAATCGCCGTCCTCGCCGGCGGAGTCGGTGCCCTTTATATGCAGGAAAAAGAAGTCATAATCGGCGTAGTTTTGTTTCAGGGCATCAAATTCATCGGTTATAGCCGGGCCGGTCTTGAGCAGCTGCATGCCGACCAGCTTGGCCAGCCCCCGGTACATGGGGTAGGCGGCGATGGCGGCCGGCTTTAGTTTATAGACATCACCCATGCTGGGAAGTTTTTGCCGTTGGGAGAAGCCGCGTAAAATTACCATGTTGGCCGGCTGGTGCTTGGCCAGAGTGGCTTTAGCTTGAGCGATAAATTCATTGGCGATATCAGCCGTTCTGCGGGCTGCTGGCTTCAGGGCTTTAACCGTATTGGGCGCTACCCCCGTCTGCTGGGGGTCGGAATCGCTGATTTCGGGGGACAGCCCTTCACCCCTAAATACCACGGCAAAGCGGTGCTCCCTGACCGGGCGGACGGAAAGCTTGACCCCTTCTATCTTTATTTCATTAAGCAACTGGCACAGCTCGGTGCACTTTTCCGTGGGGATGCGCCTGGCCCGGCGGTCGGTGACCAGCCCGGAGCTATCCACAGTGCAGAAGTTGCCCCGGGCGGCTATATCATCCGGCTTCAGGTCGAAGTCTATACCCAGCACCGCTACCACCCCGCGGCCGATATTATATTTGACCGGGTCGTAGCCGAACAGAGCCAGGTGCCCCGGGGTGCTGCCGGGGGTTATCCCCGGGCTTACCGGGTCGATAAGGCCGCAGATACTGCTGGCGGCCAGCTTATCCAGGTTGGGGGTGCTGGCTGTCTCCAGCTCAGTCTTGCCTGTCTTGGGGTTGGGCAGCCCGCCCAGGCCGTCGATAACCAGCAGCACGATTTTGCCGGGGGAGGTAATAGAAATTTGCTTGATTAGCTCTAAATTATCCACTTAATCAGACCTCCCTGTTTAGCAGTACCTCAATGCCGGGCAATTTTTCACCGCCCAGGAAGCGCAGTGAAGCCCCGCCGCCGGTGGAGACAAAGGTCATCTTATCGGCCAGTTTCATGGCGGTTACCACCTCAGCCGTAGAGCCGCCGCCGATTATTATAGTAGCCCTGAGGTCGGCCAGAAGTCCAGCCATGGCCTGCGTCCCTTTAGCAAACCGGGCTACCTCGTACACGCCCATGGGCCCGTTCCAGAAGATTGTTCGGCACTTCCGTAATTCCTCTGAGAAATTGTTGATGGTCTGGGGGCCGATATCGACAACTCTCCAATCCGCCGGTATATTTTCTATTAATACTGTCTTGACTTCAGCATTGGCACTGAGCTTATCGGCGACGACCACGTCTACCGGCAGCATCAGCTTGACCCCCTGCCGAGCCGCGTCATTCATCAGCCTGGTGGCGAAATCCAGCTTGTCATCCTCCACCAGTGATAAGCCCACCTCGTAGCCTTTAGCCTTTAGGAAGGTAGCCGCCATGCTGCCGCCGATGAGCAGAGAGTCCACCTTATCCATGGTGTTTTCCAGAACGCCTATCTTATCGCTTACCTTGGCGCCGCCGGCAAGCTCGGCGAAGGGGTGGTGGGGGTTGGCTAAGATACTTTGCAGAATCTCGGTTTCCTTCTCCACCAGCAGGCCGGCTACCGCCGGCAGGTAACGGGCCACGCCTACTATTGAGGCATGCACCCGGTGGCAGGCGCCGAAGGCATCGTTTACGTAGACATCGGCCAAACGGGCCAGGCTTTGAGCAAAGGCGGCGTCGTTAGCCTCCTCTTCAGGGTGAAAGCGGATATTCTCCAGTAGTAAAACCTGCCCCGCCTTCAGGTTTTCCACCGCCTTGTCCACCTCGGGGCCGATGCCGTCGTTAGCTACTTTTACCGTCTGGCCTAAAATCTGTGACAGGTGCCGGGCGACGACAGTCAGGCGCAGTTGCTCGACCACCTTCCCTTTAGGCCGTCCCAGATGGGAGCACAGAATGACCCGGGCTTTCCGGTCGATAAGATATTTGATAGTGGGCAGCGTGGCCCGGATACGGCTGTCATCGGTGATGGCGCCCGTCTTGGCATCCAGGGGAACATTGAAGTCAACCCTTACCAGGACCTTCTTGTTATCAACCTCTATGTCCCTGATTGTCAATTTGTTCATCCCTTCTTCCCATTTACGGCTTTGAAATAACAAAATATCAGGTGTTAAAGCTGGCACCTGATATTCTAGCCGGGCTTTCCGTTATATACAAAGCCTTATCTCCTTAAGCGGCGTTTGGGAAACAGCTCCAGAACCTGCCTGGCGATGCCTTCGGCATCAAGGCCATATTTAGCCCGAAGCCGGGCTTGGCTGCCCTGCTCAACAAATTCGTCGGGGATGGCGATGACCTTTACCTTAATATCGCTGATGCCCAATTGCTGCAGCAGGTCGATGACGCCGTTGCCGAAGCCGCCGCTGAGGGCGTTTTCCTCGACGGTGACTAGGCGTTTAATATCGCCGGTCAGCCCTTTTATAAGCTCGGCGTCCAGCGGCTTGGCAAAGCGGGCGTTAACCACTGTAGCCTCAATGCCCTTTTCCGCCAGGCTTTTGGCGGCTTCGAGGGCCGGAGCCACCGTAGTGCCTATGGCCAGTATGGCGACGTCTTTGCCCTGTCTTAATATCTCCCCTTTGCCTGTGGGAATCTGGTGCAGTTTCTTATCCAGCTCTACCCCCACCCCGGCGCCGCGGGGGTACCTTATCGCCATGGGGTGCTTTGATTGCACCGCCGTGTAGAGCAGGTGCTGAAGCTCGTTTTCGTCCTTGGGCGCGGCTATTATCATATTGGGTATTGGCATTAGATAGGAGATATCGAAGGTTCCCTGGTGGGTCTTGCCGTCGTCGCCGACGATGCCGCTGCGGTCAATGGCGAAGGTGACGGGCAGGTCCTGTAGGCAGACATCGTGGATAAGCTGGTCGAAGGCACGCTGCAGGAAGGTGGAGTATATTGCCACGATGGGCTTGAAGCCCTGGGTCGCCAGCCCGGCGGCGAAGGTAACGGCATGCTGTTCGCAGATGCCCACGTCAAAGACGCGCTGGGGGAACTCCGCCTCGACTATGCTTAGGCAGTTCCCTTCGGGCATGGCCGGGGTAATCGCCACCAGCTCAGGATTTTCCTTAGCCAGGCGGAGCACGGTCTGGGCGAACACCTCGCTGTAGCTTGGTATTGTCCCGGAGCTCGAATTCTCGGCGGCTACGCCGTGGAAGTAAACGGCGTCGCCTTCGGCCGGCTGGTAGCCTTTGCCCTTGGTGGTAATAATATGAACGAAGGTCGGCTTGGAGTAGTCCCGTGCCTGGGCAAGGGCTGTCTCCAGGGCGTGAATATCGTGGCCGTCGATGGGGCCAATATAGGTGAGGCCGAGCTCTTCCCAGAGCACAGTGGGCATAATCAGTCCCTTAAATCCCCTCCGGAGCCACTGGCCAAATTGCAGCAGCTTTTTACCCAGGGGGAGAGCGTCTATTAGCCGTTCGCCCTTTTTTTCTGCCCACTGGTAGCGGTAGTCAAGCCGTACCCGGTTGAGCAGTTTGGCTATACCGCCGACGGTGGGTGAGATTGACATCCCGTTATCGTTCAAGACCACGCAGATGCTGGAGCCCAGGTGCCCCACCTGATTTATGGCTTCGAAAGCCATGCCGCCGGTTATCGCGCCGTCGCCGATGATGGCGACTACATGGTAGTCATCACCGGCCAGGTCGCGGGCGATAGCCATACCCAGGGCAGCTGAAATTGAGGTGCTGGCGTGGCCGGCGCCGAAGGGGTCGTGTTCGCTCTCGCTGCGGGAGGTAAATCCGGATAGGCCGCCGTACTGGCGAAGAGAGTCAAAGCGCTGCCTTCTGCCGGTGAGCATCTTGTGGACATAGCTTTGATGGCCCACATCCCAGACAATCTTGTCGCGCGGGCTATCAAATACCCGATGTAAAGCTATGGTAAGCTCAACTACGCCGAGGTTAGAAGCCAGATGACCTCCGGTAGCGCTTACTCTGGTCACCAGCTCCTGCCTGATTTCGGCGGCCAGCTGTTCCAGCTCCTGTTTTGCCAGCTCTTTTAAATCTGCAGGATTATTTATTCTATCTAATAGCTTCGGCATTACCGAACTGCTCAACAGACAAGTGAGGATGCTGACTTCATACTAGCATTTTGCCTGATATTTAGCAATTATCGTTGATTAACTTTTGAGTTTGACGTTGGCCTTGTTTATTTGTTACATTACCGGAAAGGATTGTCGGATAATGACGGTGAAGGGCAATCGTGTCCCCTGAAGAGCTGCTGGAGTTAGGTTTTTCTAAAGAACTGGTGGTGCTGATTATCTCGGCGCTGCCTATTTTTGAGCTGCGCGGAGCCATACCAGTGGCCATAAACCTGTTTAATTTCCCCTGGTATTATGCGTTGCTGCTGGCTATCATCGGCAATCTGATACCGGTGCCAATTATTCTACTGTTCCTTGACGCTATTGTCCGATTTTTAAGCCGGGTGAGTATTTTCGACCGCTTTTTCCGGTGGCTTTTTGCCTATACCCGGAGGCGGGGAGGCATTATCGAGAGGTACGAACGGATTGGCCTGGCCTTATTTGTAGCCATTCCCCTACCCGTCACCGGTGCCTGGACGGGTTCGCTGGCGGCGGTCCTTTTCGGCTTGAAATTCAAATATGCCACGTTATCTATCTTTATCGGGGTGCTTATTGCCGGGGTAATTGTTACCTGCCTTTCCCTGCTGGGTTGGGTAGGGGCGGTAATTGCCGGCGTTGGACTGGGCGCCCTGGCTGTCTACGGCTTGTGGAAAACCTCGGTTAAAGCCTGAATAAAGGGGTTGTTATCTTGACCTCTGCCAATGCCTCGTGCTACATTGGAGTGATGCGTAGCTTGTCCCTGTAGCTCAGCTGGATAGAGCGGCTGCCTTCTAAGCAGCAAGTCGCAGGTTCGAATCCTGCCAGGGACGCCATCGAAGCTAACGGGGGCAACTGCTTTTCCAGCATCTGCACGCTATGTAGCACAATGTTGTAGTCAACCCCCTTCAGGTAGTCTAAGCTGTCAGGGTAAGGAGTTCGAGATGGCCACACTCGCCGATGCTCTGGCAGCTTACCGTATCTTTGCCCAGGCCGAGGGCAAGAGCCCGAAGACGGTGCTCTGGATTATGTCAGCTGTCACCTACTTCAGCGAGTTCATGGGGCAGGACGGGCAGGATATCGAGGCCATCACCGGCAATGACCTGCGCCGGTTTATCATCGAGCTCCGGCAGAGGCCGAAGTTTCTCAGGCATCCTTATAACAGGCCGCAGTCGTCAAAGCTATCCGAGCAGTCGATAGAGACCTACGCCAGAGCGGTACGGGCCTTCTTCGGCTATCTGCACCGGGAGGAAATGATCGACCACAACCCGATGTCAAAGGTCAAGATGCCCAGGGTGCCCGAGAAGGTGGTGCCGACCTTCTCGGAGAGGGAGGTCGAGAGATTGCTTTCCCAGCCGGACAGGAAGACCGACAGGGGTTTCAGGGACTATGCCCTGATGCTGACCATGATCGACACCGCCGCCCGCCTGTCCGAGGTGGCGACGGTCGGTGTCGACGATGTCGACATCGAAAACGGCTACCTGAGGGTGCAGGGGAAGGGTGGTAAGGAGCGGTATATCCCCTTCGGTTTCAGGGTGGCCAAGGCCCTGCTCAAGTACAAGCTGAAGCACCGCCCCCAGCCGGTGGCAACAGAGCGGTTCTGGCTGACCGTGAGCGGCGCTCCTCTTGAGGCGGGTCGGATAGAGAAGCTGGTTGGAGAGTACGGAAGAAAGGCAGGGCTGAAGCGCTGTTACCCTCACAAGCTGCGGCATACCAGTGCCGTGCTGTACCTGAGGAACGGCGGCGACCCCTTCAGCCTGCAGAAGAAACTGGGGCACAGCTCGCTCCAGATGACCCGGCACTACGCCAACCTGGCCGACAGCGATGTCAGGGCGCAGCACCTGAAGTACGGGGTAGCCGACAGGCTGAAGGTATAAGGGGAGAGGCCGGGGTCATTTACCCCGGGGCTGTTGGTGACCCGGAATCACGGCAGACACCTTCCTGGTCTCACCCACTACTTTTCCGTCTTCATTTTTGGAGTAAACCAGGACTTGGATGTCTATCTTGTCCCCGAGTTCGTACTCGCCTGTAGTCTCATTGAGATGGAGACCACCGTGAGCGGCGATAAAGGCTTCCAGCTGTCTGCCAAGTGCCGGTGGAACTTTATGCTGTGATCGGATCCAGGCGATGAAGAATTCCTTATCCCAGATGAGCTTTCTTCGTAGCGCAAGAGGAGACGGGAGTCTGCCCTGTCGCCATAACCGCCTTACATGCTCCTCAGTTAGCTCCAAGACTTCTGCTATCTGTTTAACATCTATATACTGGCTGTCTAGTTGCAGCCATCTTTCTTCAGCCAGTTTCTCCTGACAGGCCCAGCAGATATGCGACGGATTATAGTAACTACTAATCGGTTTACCGCACTTCGAACACTTTCTCGTATTCATCTTCAGCATAGAATGAATTATATGTAGTAGTCTGTTGTAGCATCCCTGATTATTATATCAGAAAATCAGATGGTTCTATCAATCACTGGGAAGGGGGAAATATGGAAAGGAGGTTGAGATGAGATTTGGCAGGAAAAGGAAAACCAAGAGGAAAGTGTATGGCTTTCTTTGTGATCCAGTGTTACGGATAGCGGTGAAGGCACTGAGCAAAGATTTAAATGTTCCGGATTTCTGTATCGCGGAGCACGCGCTCGAGTTGGGTCTATATGCCATTGATAGGGCGCTCGGGGATGAGGAGTCGAGGAAAAAGCTCCGCGAGCATCTGGTGACCAGACACCAGATCTTGCCCAGTCTTAATCGTGATGATGAAGTCGAACGCCGTATCCTGAAAAAGGAAGAGAGCCTTGAACTTGATCGGCAGGAACTGGCTGATGTTGCCTGGGAGGTAATTCGAATCTGCAACGAAATAAATGTTCCGCCTGATTTACTGCTTGCGGTAGCCGAGAAGGTTCTTCCGAAAATAATCGAAAAATTACGACGTGAGATGGACATACCGCCGAGACGGTAAATACCCGAGAGGCATATGGCCTGGTTTCGGTCAAATTATATTAACTTTAGTTGAGGATGTCGTTTACACGTGGTTAACAACGGAGGAATACGGTGATATACGATAGTGATTATAACTTATCGGTGTGATCTAAATGAACACCTGACTATGGATCAGGTGTACTTTATTTTGCCGATTTTCAATTGGATAATCATAAAAAGGTTCCTTTTTTACCCTTTTTCCAGAAAGAGTATACTCTTTGCTCAACAAAGTTCAACCATTGATTTTGCTAGCCATGCCTTCTATAATTGCCTCATTCTGGTGGAGATAAACTATGGGAGATGGGACAAAAGAAAACCCCTACACCCACAAAGATGTTCTCAAGCTGATCGAGGAACGGGGTGGAACAGCCAATGGGCTTAACCTTTCAGAAAAAACTTTCGAAGCGGGGATTGACCTGAGTGGGCTTGAGCTTGAAGGTATCATACTTGAAAAAGCACGATTCCCCACACGTTTTGAAGGTCAGGAACCTGTGAGTGTTAAATTTAATGGGTCTAACCTGAACAGAGCTGACTTGCGTGGCATCAACCTTGAATATGCTCAATTCTCAATGCTAAACGACCAACTGACATGTCTGGAAGGTGCTGACCTGAGAGGTACTATTTTGCTTAACGCTAACTTTCAGGGTGCCAAACTATCTGCCGCTACATTCGGGGTGGCCAATGATAAAGAATACAGCCCAGCAACATTAGAAAATACTGATTTTAGAAATGCAACCCTCTTTCTCACAAATTTCACTGGCTGCTATTTTTACGGCACCAAACTTGAAGGCGCCTATACTCGCGGAGCTGATATTTTAAAAGCTCATTTAGAAGAAGCTAAATGGGGTAACTATAAAAGTGGGGAGGAAAATAAGAAGGATTACTACTCTGCAGAGCATCGCTATAGGGAATTAAAAGTATGGTATACACAATCTGGATATGATGATATAGCAGCTAAATTTTACTATCGTGAGAGAGAAGCCGGTAGGAAAGGAGCAAAACGGCGAAGAGACCATGTATCTGGATGGTTCACATGGGCATTTTTCGGACATGGTGAAGGGTGGAAAAGAATTCTTTTCTGGATGACAGGGTTTGTATTGTTCTTCGCTCTTATTTATTTCGCCATTGGAACGCTGACGCCTAATACTTTTTTAAACAGCCTTTACTATAGCGCTGTCTCATTTACTGCTTTGGGCTATGGTAGCTGGGTAAAAGAAGCCGCCGGTTTGGTAAAGGGACTTGGAGCTTTTGAAGCTTTTGTTGGGGTTTTTATGATGGCACTACTATTAGTAACCTTTGTTAGAAAGTGGACTCGATAAGGGTGAAGCCTGAATGGGCTTCGCAACTCTGTAAGGATTGGCCCCTCTTAAAATCTCTAATTACACAATTCAAGATCGTTGGTATCCCTCCCGTAATCGGTTAATATTTAAAAGCGAATTTCACATTACACAGTCATTGTCTCTATGCATCTAAAGTAGTATTATAGTGGCAATTTCGTAAGTAACTGCTGATAGGTAATGATATGCCTATAAACCAATACGTTACACAACAATTAGCAGCTCTTGTAGCTGTAGTTTCTATAGCCATCATTGGTGTAGCCATTCTACTTATCTCTCCAACCTGGAAAGGCTTCAAGAACACGTCTTTTGGTTTAACAATACCCGAAGAACGTGTTATTAACAGGATTATACTATTATTTTTTGGACCTTTATTATTATTTATCTTCATCACAAATTTCATTGGTGTATATGCTCCTAGCCTATATCAACCAGTCGCACGAATACTTTATTTGTTGATTTTAGTTATTTGGATAATATCTATTATTGCATCTCAAATTATTAAATGGATGAGAAAATCTCAGCCACCTCTTAAAATAGAATCACTTCCATTCCTGTACAGGACTACTCTAGTTTGGCTCGCCTTGTGTATATTGTTTTGCTTAATTGCATTATTAGGGGTAACACCTACAATGCTTAATATTGAAATCGGCCCGTTTAATCAAGACAACTACAATTGGGCCAGATGGTTCATGTTCGATGGGATAGCTTTCTTTGTAATAGGGATTCTGATCTTTGTTTCTACCTACATCTTCCAAAGAATAAAGTTACAGAAACAAGTCAATAATATCGAGAGGAAGAAATCCATTGCGTGGCGTATGGTTTTTATAGCAATCGTCTTATGTTTGCTTATAGCCGGTATATTCACAATTCCCAAGGAGTTTAAAGATAACGGTTCTTCATTCATAAATGCTTTTCTATTTATGCCTCTGGACGTCAAAGCTTCTGTAAATATCAGCGGGACACAATTCAAAATCACAAACGAAAGCGACTTCGATTGGGAAAATATTACACTTTCCCTAAATCAAGATGAATTATCCTCAGGCTATAACCTGAATCTTGAATCTCTAAAGCAAGGGGAAACATATACAGTTGACGTCAAAGAATTCGCCAATAGTAACGGCGTGAGGTTCGATCTATCAACTATGAAGCCCCTTCGATTTTCAATTGATGTGCATAACTCCCTGGGTCAACCCGGTACATCTTCTAGCACCTTGAAGAAGGTTAGACCATGATGGATTGGTCTAAATTAAAACCATATCACGAGGACAAACGGCGAAGTTTCGAGGAATTATGCTATCAGATAGCTAAAGGTATTCATGGCGAAAAGGGGCAGTTAACTCCTATAGATGATACAGGTGGAGGAGACGGCGTTGAGTTTTACTTGACATTTCCAAATGGAGACCAATGGGGATGGCAAGCTAAGTTTTATTATTCTGATTCTGGACCTCGTCTTAGCGTCGGTAACCGTAAGGCATCAATCAAGAATTCATTGGAAGTTGCGTGCCAGAAACACCAACGTCTTACGAGCTGGATCCTATGTACACCAACTAATTTCACCCCAAAAGAGCAATCCTGGTTCAAAGAGGATCTCCCAAAATCTATTCCGGAGAAAATGAGTGTTAATCTTATACACTGGGGGAATAGTGATTTTAATGACTGGCTCAGTGAGCCACGATTCAGCGGGAAAAATCAATATTTCTTCGGAGAACTCGAGCTTAATTTGGATTGGTTCCGCACACAAGTTGAAAAGCAACTTGTAGCTGTTCATGACACATTCAACGATATGTTGCATACGGAAACTGATGCTGATGATTATATTCATGCTTTGCTAGGTGATGCCGCCTTCGCTAAGTCTATTGCTAACAGGGTAACCACTTTTGAGGACGATTTCGAAGAATTTCAGCAAGCTGTAGACGAACTAAGGAGTGACAAACCTTATGTGTTGGACTGGCAAGATATGAAGACGACTCTTCTCCCAACTGTCGAACGGCTTGACGATACGTTGATGGAGGTTATCAAGCAACTGGGGAAAGCATGCGAATATTTAGAAGAACAACAACAAGATGAAGTACGCTCGTTAAACTGGGATGCGCTGTGGTCCCAGGTAGAACAGGCATATGAAAGCTATGTAGAAGCACTGCAAGCAATCGACATATCAACACTGGGCTATAAGGGTGATGAGAAAAATCGCGAATTCATTTTAAGAGAAGTAGAGCGTATTTTGCATCGGCCGAGATGGATGGCAGCCAATTTGATGGATGGATTACGTGACGCAATGGCCCGTTTTGGCCACATTAGTCAAGCTGACTTGCACTTGCTTGGTGGCGCGGGCGTTGGTAAGACAAACTTAAGTGCTCACATCTGCCATGAACGCTTAGAGTCTGGTTTACCAGCACTGCTTGTGCTTGGGCTTCATTTCACAAGCGACCAACCGCTTCAGACCCAGTTATTGAGCATTCTCGACATACCAGCAACTTACAGTTGGCATGATTTCTTGCATGCCTTGGAAGCAACTGCTCAAGCGTATCACACACGCACACCTTTAATTATTGATGGTCTAAATGACGCTATGCGAAATGGTATGTTTTCGGACGTATGGAAAACAGGGTTATCCGGTTTAATTCAAGAAATATCTCAAACAAATAGCGTTGTATTGATAACTACCTCACGCACCACCTACAAGGAGGCCATCTGGCCTGATGTCGATCCTGAGAATATAAAATATGTTTATGGTTTTGATGATTTCAATGTAGAACTGGCGCTTGAAAAATACTTCTCGTGGTACAAAATCAAAGCAGACCTAACGGCTGCACCTTTATCGCAATTTAAGCATCCTATCTATCTTAAGATTTTCTGTGAGAGTCAGAACCCTAAGCGAGAAGAAGAGAAGCAAATCTACATTGGGGAGCAAACGCTATTTGAGGTATTCGATAATTTCATATCACAGTGCAATCATTCTATTTGCGGCCGACTTGGTTTACATCACGATGTACCAGTAGTGATGCAAGCCTTAGATGAGGCCGCTCGTTATCTATGGGAAGAGCATAGCCGCCACATTCCGTTGACGAAATTGGCTGAGGTAGTGGATGGCCAACCGCTTGGAAAGCTGAATTGGATGCAATCAAGAACAAAATCGCTCCTGGACGAAGGCTTGTTAGTTTGTCGTGATTGGCACGATGGTGAAGATATAATCTACTTTACCTATGATTTGCTTGGTGGCTACATAATCGCGCATCGCCTAATTAAGGAAGCAGGAGACGATGTCAAGACTTTTGTGTGCTCTAAACGAACCACTGAAGCACTGTGGGGCGATGACTACAGAGCGTTACATCCGCTACACAGCGATATTGGTCGTTCCTTAGCAGCACTCTTGCCGATACAAACAGGGCAGTTCCTGCATGAACTCATAAAAAGCAAAAGGTCATTAGGTCTCTCTATCAATGCTTTATTTGAGTTGCAGCCTGATATGGTCAGCGAAGCCTGTGTTCAACTTGTGGAGAGACTATTTGGCCATCCCCAGAATCGTAAGTCTCTCTTAGAACTGTCAGAATCCACTATTGGACACGTAAGCCATCCGCTTAATGCTTCATTCTGGTCTCGGCAGTTACGAGCATTGCCGATGCCAGAACGGGATATCAGATGGACTGAATATGTGCGAGAGAATTCTGAGCGAATTGAAAAGAATTTGTCCCAATTTGAGGAGCTCTGCCAAAGCAGAGAAGCATTATCGGATATGACTAAGCCTCGCATCCAACTCATAGCGGAAAATATAATGTGGATTTTGACTTCAACAGTGCGCCCACTGCGTGACAAAGCTACACGCGCACTTTACTGGTTTGGTCGTCGCATGCCAGAATACTTCTTGGAGTTAGCTCTTTCTGCTCTGAGTATCAATGATCCATACGTGCCAGAGAGAATGCTCGCAGCTATATATGGGGTAGCGATGGCTCGTCAGTTTGACTTCGTGAATCCCACATTTACGACAGACCTCTTACCAATCTATGGACGCAAGCTATTTGATGCAATTTTTGCTCCTCACGCTCCTCATGCTACAACACATATACTGGCTCGTGACTATGCCCGGCGTACTATTGAAATCGCCTTGGTTCACCATCCTAGTCTGCTAACAAAAAAGGAACTTAAGCGGGTGACGCCACCATTTTCTGATGGTGGTATCAGGGAATGGGGGCAGAGTGAAGATAAAAATGAAAGTGAGTACCGAGGGGGTAATGCTCCAATTCAAATGGATTTTCATAATTACACGATTGGAAGGCTTATTGAGGGAAGGCAAAATTACGATGATAGGCCATTAGATTACAAGATGGCAGTAGCAAATATTTTCTGGCGAATATATGATTTGGGGTACTCTCTTGAAACGTTTGGAGAGATAGACAAAGATATTGCCTCAATAAATTGGAGTAGAGAGCAAAATAGAGGGAAAATAGACCGTTATGGTAAAAAGTATTCCTGGATTGCGTTCTATGAGTTAGCTGGATTCCGACAGGATCAGGGTTTGCTTTATATGTATGATGAGGCCCGCATTTCTGATGCAGATATTGATCCTAGTTTTCCTGAACCGGCACAGGAATTTCAAGTTGTGGACAAGGACCTTCTTGGAGACCGTGGCAAACTTTTACACGATTGGATTGAGAAAGGTGATATTCCTGACGTTTCTCCATATATGGTGCTTGATAATCTTTGTAACGAGAAGGGACCTTGGGTACTGTTAGATGGTTTCATCTGCCAAGAGGATACAGCAGAAAAGCGGTCATGTGTAATATTTCCGCGTAGCCTTTTAATTCAAGATACTAATTTGGAAGAAACGCTGGTGCTTCTGCATAAAGTAGAACACAGGTGGGGACAGCTTCCAGAAATACCGGGGGACTATTACACTTATGCTGGCGAAATACCATGGTGTGACACTTTCAAATACAATGGTCAAGCAGAACTCGAATTTGTTATTAGCAAGAAGAAAGTCCCAAGCAATTATCCCGCGTTTTGGGAAGGACGTACACTTAGTACTAGCCGTGAGATTGAAGTTCCTGATAAGACACGAACGGTTCTGGCCGCCATTCCCGTAAGAAAGAATAACTGGGAAAGCTATCATAGTGCTGTTAACCCAGATCGATTCGTCATGGTCCCATCAAAGGAAATAGCTGAATTCCTTGACCTCTGCTCACAACCACAGACCTTTGATTTGTACGAGAAAAATGGTAGACGGGCGTCTATTACAATCCAATGGGGTGATACTTGGCATACGGGACACAAATTATTATTCTTACGTAAAGACCTATTGGATCGTTACCTTAATGAGAATAGCTACCGTTTGGTGTGGGTAATTGAAGGAGAAAGGCAGTTTAAAGCATACAAGAACGAGGGTCTGGATGAGTATGCAAAAAAACATCTGCCATACAAGGTCTTCAAAGAAATAAAACAATACGGGAATGCAAAAACGTGCTGAGTTAACCAATTTCCGTTTTGTTACGCCATTGAACAACATACTATATTCTTTTAGTCAATGGCTCCAGTAATCCAGCTCTCTATTTCACTATCACACCGGTGGGCAGACCCCAGCCTCTTTTTCCCTGGCTCCCAAATTAGCGTTTAGATACGGGCTCACTCCTCAAGAGAAGGTCCCATCATACTTCATACGGGTTTGGCCAGGAGGGCAGGGGCACCATGTTGTGTACACGGGCTTACTCAAATGAGCTCCCAAAATGACGATCGGCGTCTCCCTGCCCACCCTGATGGATTATCATTACCTCCTAGCTACCTACCGGCAGTAATTCTAGTTCTGATATTAATTCTAGTTCTGGAACTTGATAGAAGGTTTGATTCTTGACCAAGGCGAATGCCAAACGTAACAGCTTATTGAGTCCTGCCCCTACAATTTCTCTCCCATTAAGAGGATTAGCATAGACTGGGCGCTCCCGCAGTTTCTTTGCCCAAGCACGAAAGTCGGCATTAAATCGTAACATAGGGATAACAGCAGTCCAGGCACAATAGCGCAGCACGGGACGCCCCTTCTTGCTCATTGGAGTATGAGCGCTCCGCTTCCCGCCCGACTCTGACTCGGTAGGATTGCTCCCGGCCATCTTTATCAGTTGCTTGGCACTCCGGTAAGACCTGAAAGAGCCCAGCTCTGCCAGTAGCCCAGCTACCGAGATATAGTTGAGTCCAATTATCGAGAGAAGATATTTACCTTCCTCTGTTTTATCCACCAGCTTTGCTAGAGTCTCGTCTATGCTGCGGATCTGCCGTCTAATGAGACAGAGTTTTTCTACTAAGAATGAAATCTCAGATGAGACTGACCGGGCACCTGCCTCAATACCAATGGAGGTTCTGGCAGCATAGTGAAGAGCACGCAGTTTTCTCCTCATAAGGCGACCTTGGTGCTTTGCCCCGATGGCACCAACAAACTCTTCTTCTGTCATCTGAGCAATGATACTGGGCACAGAGCAAATAGAGAGTACACTCAGTGCTGTCAACCCGCAGGGGTCTTTGAAGACCTGGGTAAACTCGGGGAAGATTCCGTCCAGTAGTCCTTTGACCAGATTTGTTATCCTGGTCCTCTCTTTAACCAGGCGGCGATAGGCATTGTGGGCAGCACGCAGTTCAGCATATACCCCATGCTGCAATTTGGTATCGGTGAACTCGCCAGTGCAGAGTAGCTGTGCTGCCACCTCGCTGTCCCTATAGTCATTCTTCCTGCGATTGAGATCCTTTCCTTCACGCCTCCGTTTAAGAGTGAACTGGTTGATGAAGTGGAAGGGAATGCCGTGCTCGTCCAGGAAGTAAGCCAGATTGCGCCAGTAGTGGCCTCCCGTCTCGATGGCGAACATAACACCCCGGCAACCGGATTTCACCATTTCCACTTTGGCGCGGTCCAACATCGCTTCCAGGCCTTCCCGGGTATTGTCGAACTTGAATTTGGCCTGGGTGGTGAAATCTTGAGTGATAGCGACCGCGGCATGCCTCTTCTTATGCGGGTCGACTCCTACGACCAAGTATCCCTCCGGCACTTGTTTTCGTTTCCTGGCTGCGGTATTCTGCATTTGTGATGGCTCCTCCTACTTTAGATTTGGCATTTGTGCTTACACCATTCTACTGTAGCCGGAGCCATCTCCATAGTTATTCCATATACTAAAATGACGGAATGTTACATTGGAATAGTTTACCTAAGGCATTCACGCGAGGTCATACGCCGTTAAAATACCTCATCAAGAGTCTTGGCTTTCTGCAATCTGTCGAAAGAGGTGTATCTAGCATTTTGCAGTGCTTTTACTCTGCTTTTCGGAACTAGGGGTACAGGGCCTATTTCTTTGGCTGGTTCGGCAAAATTGACGACAAATTTCCCGGTGTCTTGCCATGGTTCGATATTCTTGACTAGCGCCCAATGAGTGATGGCAGAAATCGGCGCCACCTGATAGGCAGCGATATACTTTATCTGTGGAATCATGCTCGCGTGTATGCGGATTTCATACCACCGGTTTTCACCCAAAAAAGTCTCCTTGAACCCATCCTCTCGCGCTGGCACTACAATAGTATCAAACTCTGAAATATCTACAGTTTTTTGTTCTCGTTCCTCAATAGACTCCTTAACGTCGGACACGTCTTTAAATAGAGGGTTGAAGCGATATATCTGGTCGCCACCCGCCCCCTGGTATGTCTCAACTTCGATGACCTCGACCGGAAACCTGAAGTTTTTCACCACTTTATACAGTTCATCTGTGGCTTCATCTATGATTATCAGTGCCCGAAAAGTATCGTTCACCAGGTGGTCCAGCAAGTTGTCAACATTACGGAGGCCATACTCTTGCGCGTAGCCATCACAGGCTTCATAGACCTTCGTATCCTTGGAAACTTCATCAAACAGCAATTGTTTTACCTGTCGGGGTGCGCTGGCAAAGGAGTGAGCAAATTGGAGAATCTGCACGCCTATATGCTGAAAAAGGTCATGAGAAGCTATCTCGGTTTCGACTATGAACAATTTGGGCTCACGCTGACTGCTGAAATCAATTAGATATGCATCAGGGATACTTTGCTTGGCCCCCTGCTTCCCAATCCTGCGTTTACAATCAAGATAAACACACCTTCTGCCGAAAATCATTTCGACCTGGGAAACCACGCATCGCTCGAATTCCTTCTCGGTGTCAAACTGGTATAGCTTGAATACCCCCTGAGGAGTAACCAGAATGCTCATAGTCTAATCCCCCTCGTCTTTATTGCTTATCTTTGTGACAGTTGGATTTTTACGCTTGCCATGTCATTCCAACTCTGTATGTAGGATTCTGCTGCAGATTTATAATATTCTGCTACAGAGATGAAGGTATCAATAAATTTAAACATGGCTGGTTTAATGAACTTAACCAGTTCGTCAATAGAATATTCTGGTTTATCGCCTCCTCCTCGGAGCGTGTACCCTTTTCCAGCCGACGGAGGTCCCCATCTTATTCTACGTTTGTATACGATGCCTAACCCTTTAACAGTAGGCGGTTGCTCGTGAACCCATCTGTTTCTATATGTCATGGTTGCTTGCCACTCTTTTGAGTCTGCAAGTTTGATTACGGCTTCAGTAACTGGATGACTTGTCTTTTCCTTGCGCAGATAATTACCTACAATCGATTGCTGACTTATTCTTTTCCCCTTGTCTTTGTATGGCATTAAATCCTCATCGCCAATTTCGAGCATCATGATAATTCCGTTTGCCAAGTGCTCTCCTGCAGAATATAGTCTTGATGCTGCATCTTCTGCATAAAAGCGACCAAATAAAGTAGCAGCAGCTTCATTTGGCGGGTCTTTTTTTCTCAAGTACCATATGTCATGAGCAATGATTTCAGCCAATGCATAATGAGCGCCCCAAAGTGTCTCGTATGCATCATTGAAGCATACGGAAGCTACCGGGAAATGGCTTCGATATGAACCTTTATCTAAACAAGGTATAGAGAGAATATCAGGTGATGGTAGCTTGGTAACCAACTCATCGATCTTGCTTAAATCTGGGAACTCCTGAACATATTGCTCCCAATCAGAATCATCTAGCATTCCTCTGCTCATATTATTATCCCCCTAATCCACCGGCCACCCCGGAATCAGTTCGTCTATTTCTGCCATGAGCCGGATAGTTTCCTTCAGCGCCACGATGACCTTCTGGTAATGGGTCAGTTCGTCATAGGTGAGCGTCCTGCCTTTGCGGTCTTTGAGCCACTTCTGGCAGACCTGGTAACCGCCGATGTGGAAGTCCCAGACCTCCGGCGGCACACCCTCGAAATACTGCGTTTTGTTGATATAGACACGCTGGTTATTGTCATCGTAGGTTACCTTGTCCACGGTGTTGGTGCCGGCAACGGGGTACTTTGTTATGAGGTTATTCAGCGCGGACGATTCCATGAGGTGCAGGGCTACCAGTTCGGCGCCTTTCTCTGCCAGTGTTTTGAAAAGCTCTTTATCCGAGGTCAGCGGCAGGCGCGGGAAGTCCATCTTGAGGAACTCGGCGTAGCGAGTGCGATAGGTGGGTGAGTGGAAGACGGCGTAAGCGTAGTTGAAGATGTCCTCCGGGCCGAAAGTCTCCTCAAGGTCTCCCTTCCCATCTTCAACGAATATTAGCTCCAGCTTATCAGAAACAGCCTTTATGAAATCCGGGTTCAGGTTGGAACGGCGGTGCCCGCCCTCAAACTGCATCTCGCCTTCGGTGGGGTAAAGGTAGAGGGGAAATACGCTTGCTGCCCCTTTATCGCTATAGAATACCCTATCAATGGATGGAACATTAGCTACTAGAAAATGAGAACATCCACCCTGTAAAGCGATTTGTCGCATAGCTAACAAAGCCATATTGTGTTTTAATAACGGCTCAGTGATTTGCGAGCGAGGTCGGTCAATCAGGTCTTTATGATAGTAAAGATACCTGAAATCGAATGGTCGCCATAAACACGAAACGAATCTTTCTTCCCAGTTTTTATCGTCCTGGACCTTTTTACGAGCTGTTGTCACGTCCCATTCACCAAGATTGAACTGTGTCCGTACCTCTTCATCATTGATTGTGGCATTGCGGAATGTTGAAATGCGAGTGTGCAGGGTCTCTTTATTCATGTCCGTAACAAAATAGTCTCGGTGAGTTTGCATACCAATATTATTGACAGGGAATATATCGGTTATTTTCCAACAATTTTCATATTCATCTAATTGGGCTTCATCTCTCGGTATGAACAAGTAAAATGGGCTGCTAGGATTAAGCTCTGCCCAGCCTGTCGCTGCGATGTCACTTTCAAGGAGAGCAAGGTATTTGCCTTCCCGAAGTCCCCAGAGGTCAGCGTAATGAACCGTTGCCGGGCTGGTCTTTCCTTGCTCCTTGGCGAATATGCCGATAGCTACACCCTGTTGAATATCGAACACATTCTCGTCTTTACCGCCGTCTGGGGCAACCTCTTTTTTCTTGGCGTTGCCATGCAGGTTAAGGATGTAAATATCGGTAAAGGTATTTATCAAAGACTGGCGCATGCCACGAAAGGTGGGGTTATCCAGGTAGGAGTGGTTAGTGATAAAACCCAGAACGCCTTGCCCGGTGCGCTCTATTCGCCATTGCCCGAAGGCAAGGAATTTCACATAGTCATCTTGAAGCCACTTGGGGTTCTTTTCTCCCAGGGGCTTACCGTCAATGGTTTTATACCGCTCCACTAGCTGCCTTGCCCATTCCCCCTTGTTTGCCGAGTGCCCGGAATAAGGCGGATTACCCAGCACCACCATTATCGGCTCATCTTTCTTGACCCGGGCGGCAGCGTTGGCTTCCTCGCTTATCCAGCGGGCAAAAAGTGTTTCGGCGCGCTTGATGGCTTCTTCAAGGGTATTGGTCAGGTAGATGCCCAGGCGCTGCTCACTCTTAAACTCGTAGCCGGTTTGCTGAAGGAGAAGTCCCAGCTTGAGGTGTGCCACGGCATAGGGAGCCATCAGCAGCTCAAAGCCAAAGATGCGGGGTAGGAGCTTATCCGCCACATAGTTATTCCACAGGCCCTGCTGCCCCTTGCCGATGTTTGCCTGGTAAATCTCGTTTATCACCATATAGAGAAACGTTGCCGTGCCCACCGCCGGGTCGAGGATGAGCGTTTTATCATCTGCCAGCCCCTGCGGTTTGTTGAAGCGGGTTTTAAGCAGGTGGTCAATGGAGCGCACGATGTAACTGACCACTGGCTCCGGCGTATAGTAAACGCCGCGCATCTCCCGTATCTTCTCGTCGTACTCCTTCAGGAAGGTCTCGTAGAAATGTACCACCGGGTCTTCCTTCCCGCTGTGCTTGCCGAAGTCCTTCAGGACAGCTTCCATATTCGCTTGGGCTAGTACTTGCGCTAGGTCATCCACGAGCCACGCAATCCGGTCATCGAGGTCGTAGCCGGCGATGTACTGGAACAGTTTTCTCAGGAACGGGTTTGTCCTGGGCAGGTTTTGGGCGGCATCGAGACGAGTGAAGGCCGAACCATTCCTGGATGTGCAGCGGGCGGCAAATAGACCGTAGGTGATGGTCTGGGCATACATATCAGCAAAATATTCAGCCGACAGGTCAGGAATGAGGTTATCACGGAAAGCGGCCAGTTGGTTGTGCAGACTGCCGCCTTCTGGCTCATTCTTAAAGGCATTAATGATGAGATTCCGAATAAGGTGCGCCTGCCGGGCCATACGCCGGGCAAGCTCCCTGGGTGTACCCACGCCCTCGGCTTTGTGGGACAGGAAATTATTGAAAAGCTCGGCTACATCCTGAATACCCTCTTTATCCCGCCTGATTTTGCCGTCTTTAGTAGGACTTCCCAGGCGGGCCTTGAGACGGCACTCACCATCCACGTACCAGCGGAATTCAAGGTAATCGGTAAGAATCAGGTTGGTGAGTGAATCACGATAACGTTTAAGCTGGTCGGTCTTCTCTGCCTCGTTCAGGCTCTTGCCGATATCCTTGGCCTCGATATAGCCGACAGTGACCGAGCCTTTTCTGAGGATAAAGTCGGGAGCGCCGCACTCGATATGTTTCGGCTCGTTGGTGGCGGTGATACCTGCCGACAAGCCTTCTACGAATGTTTTCAGCGCCGGCCGGTGGGTATGTTCAGTAGCATTGCCAGCCGCTAGCGCTTTTTCAATGTCGTGTATATATTGAGCCAACAGCTCAAGATTTGCTTGCTTCACAGCACGCTCCCGCCGTTTGACCTGTGATTTATTCGTATTATACTACATAATACGGTGGTATACATAAAGAAACCTTTTGCTGTGCGTGTATAATAGGCTAACTTAGATAGGCGTGACTGCACATAACTGACAATTGTTACCTCTGGTACCTTCTTCAACATCTTGGCGGTTTGTTACTCTAATCGCCTACCAACACCGCCTCCCACTCCAATATCGTAACTACATTCCACATGCCTTGCTTTTGGGTATTGACAAAGTGAGGAAGTACCATTATTGTTGTGCACGCTGGGGCGATAATCGACCGCATGAGAACTTTACATTGCAGCATTGGTTTATGAGGTTGGGGGAGATGAAGCAAGGGCACTGGGACCGCTAAAGTAGGGCGGTGAAAGGTGCCCTTTTTGCTTATTAAAAAAGGAGGCAAAAGATGAAAAGGGTATTCTTGGCACTGATAATCCTGGTAATCTGTGTCCTTGTTGCTGGCTGTCCCCAGCCAGCAGAAACACCAACAACAACACCATCTGTAGCAGAGTTTGAGGTAACATCTCTAGATATCAAACCACCAGAAGTCGCAGCTGGAGAAACAGCCAACGTCACAGCCGAGGTCAAGAATACCGGCGGTAGCGAAGGCACTTATGCCGCAGTCCTGACTGTGGATGGAGCCACCGTAGAAACTGAAGAGGTTACACTAGTGCCAGGTGCGTCAAAGACGGTGACCTTCTCGCTGGTAAAAGATATCCCTGGCACTTACCAAGTCAGCATTGGCGGACTAAACTCAAGCCTAAAAGTAAAGGAAAAGCCGCTGGTAGTAAAAGAGATTGAGTTAAAATATGACGATGGTGGAGCGCGAGATTCTTTATGCATTTTTGGTGGTCATATAGTTGATTTCTCCCCACCAGCTACTCCTTTTACCATTAAGAAGATACGGATAGCTGGGGGACTTTACGGTAAAGGTTTGGAAGAGAAAACTTTTGATTTGGAAATTTGGGACAAGGACTTGAACGTATTGCATAGCGCTACCTACCCATATACTAAGTTTACTGTCGATGCTACCACTTGGGTAGAATTTGAGGTGCCTGACGTTGAAGTAACCGATAAATTTTACGTTCATATATATACAGATAGCCCTTTTCCTGGTCTTCACATTGGTGCTGACGACAGTGTCGTCAATGAGCACTCTGATGTTACACTTCGCACAGCAGAAGGAGCCACCGCTATACTAGCAAAGTGGCCTTACGACCCTGGTCCTTGGTTCGCGGATAAAAGCAAGGTTAACTGGATGATTCGGGTTGTTGGTACATTCATAGAGAGCTAATCATGAAGAGCATCTTTACCAAATATCTGCTCGTTGGCTTAGTCCTGATGGCGCTGGTTTTACCATGTGCCTGCGCTAAGCCAGCACCTCCTCCATCCCCAGCAGCGTTTGAGGTAACAACCATGAATGTTATGCCACCAGAGGTCACGGCGGGGGAAACAGCCAACGTCACAGCCGAGGTCAAGAATACCGGCGGTAGCGAAGGCACTTATACCGCAGTCCTGACTGTGGATGGAGCCACCGTAGAAACTGAAGAGGTTACGCTAGCAGCAGGGACATCAAAAACAATAACCTTCTCCATGGTGAAAGATAAGCCTGGTACTTACCAAGTTAGCATTGGCGGACTAACCTCAAGCCTAACAGTAAAGCAAAAGCTCGTGGCAAAAGAGGTAGAACTAAAATATGATGACGGTACGGCGGGAGGTTGCATATCTACAGTAACACCAGCGTTTGGCGGTCATATAGTTGATTTCTCACCACCGGCTACTCCTTTTACCATTAAAAAGATACGGATATTTGGAGTCATTTACGGTAAAGGTTTGGAAGACAAAAAGTTCGATGTAGAAATTTTGGACAAAGATTTGAAAGCAGTGTATAGCGCTACTTATCCATATACTAAGTTTACTGTCGATGCTGCCACTTGGGTAGAATTTGAGGTGCCTGACGTTGAAGTAACCGATAAATTTTACGTTCATATATATACAGATAGCCCTTATCCTGGTCTTCACATTGGTGCCGACGAGAGTGTCGTCAACGAGCATTCTGATGTTACAGTTCGCACAGCAGAAGGAGCCACCGCTATATTAGCACAGTGGCCGTACACGTCTACTCTTTGGATTGGAGATAAAAGCAAGGTTAACTGGATGATACGGGTTGTAGGCACGGGCATGATGCCGCTCAAGCCAGCAGAATTTGCTGTCGGCAATCTTGTTATCACTCCGACCCTGGCTGAAGTAGGTCGAACAGTGACAGTTACTGCGGATATCAGAAATGCCGGAGAAATTGAAGGTAGCTATTTAGCAACGTTAAAAATTGATGGTGTTCAGGTAGAGACAAAAGAGGTAACAGTCGGCTCTGGAATCAGCCAAACAGTAAGTTTCACCTTTACTAAAGATGCTGTTGGTCGTTATAGCGTTGAGGTTGGTGGGCTGACCGGCGTTCTTAAGGTGAGACTACTCACTGACATTTTGAAACAGCTAAAAGTTGCTTATCCAGAGTTGTTCCAAGAGCTGCTCAAATTACCTGATTTAGTAGAGGAAATAGACGCCAAAAACGATGAGGCAATTGAAGACATCAGTTACTTGGCTTTAGACCCGAAATATAAGACAACTTTCGAATCGATGCTAAATGAAGGGATAAAGGACAAGAGAAAATACTGTACTCCGTTGGAAGCCTTACTCTGGATTGCGTATGATAAGGAATTCGATGGATTTAGTCCGTTAAACAATTACTCTTTAGCCAATTTGATTAACGATGCTTGGGGCAATACAACTACATCCAAGAACTTTGCCTCGGGCAGATGGCTCAATTTTGCAGAAGTTACTGACAGATTGAATTCGCCCGAACTCATAGCCATGTATATGCAGAATAATTTCTCCTACAGTTATACAAAGGGAGAGGCCGAGGGAGTCAAATCTGCTGAGCAGATCTTCAAAGACAAGAAGGGTGCTTGCTATGACCATGCGCTGCTTGTAGGTTACTACTTGAAGAAGAATGGTTATGACAAGGCACAGGGCATGGCAGTGAAATTTGACCGCCGGGTGGGAGGATACTTCACTGGTCACATAACCTGCGTGTTCCTCGACCCGAAAGATTTACTTTACTACATAATTGATAATAATGGAGGTAGCAGAGTGCACGGGCCATTTCAATCGTTGGAGAGCGCAGCCGAATGTGCTTGCCGTCTGGGGAGTGGGGGAGGAGCAGGCTTAGCATCCTATAGTCTTCACGATATCGACTTGGAAACTGGGAAATACAAAACAACTTGGTACTAGTAAGTATACGCTTTTTCCCAAGCCGACGTATGCTATTCCATGCTATTTGAATAAGAGGTAAAGAGACTAGCCACTGAAGTGGTAGTGATGTGACTTCAGGATTTATTGCACGATAGTCCATTATGTGTCATGGATAACAAGAAAGGCTGGATATCTGTGAATAGATATCCAGCCTTCGTTAATCCCGATTCCAACAGTATCGGCTTTAGCTCTTTCCTATCCTGAACATCTTAGTGCCACATACCGGGCAGACGCCCTGGGTCGCTGGCTTTCCATTCTTCATGGTTATCGCCTTGGCATCCTTCATTTCTCTCTTGGTTCGACATTTCATACAATATGCTTGCATTGGTCTACCTCCTTTTTGCTACGAAGCATAAGCTATTCGTTTCTGCAATGTCAATAGTCACACACCCAGTTAACAGGTAACACAAGCTTATATTGTTACCTAATTGCACTTTATAACGAATTGGACTCTGATAAAAAGGAACGCTTTTATGATTATCCGATTGAAAATCGGCAATGAAAAGTGCGCCTTATCCATAGTCTGGTGATCTTTATGGTCATTTCCTATCCTAGAAGGCATAAAGGTGCATAGAACGTTCATTAGATTCCGCTAGGCGTGAAGACGGTGTAAGAATATGTAAGATCGAAGCTAAAAGTGTCATCTAATTGTTCTTCAAATTATATTGTTGTAACTTAAAACCGCGTTTTTTGCCGATATTTACCTTAATATTGCACAAGCAGGACCGAAATACGATACTGTTATTTTATGTCACCAGTGCTATAAAAGAAAGAAAGCCGTATAAAACCGGTGTCCTCACATGCGATAGGTTATCGGTTTGAGTCCTCTACCACCCACCACTCCTCCTGGCCTGCCCCCCGAAAATAGGAACAGCTGAAAGCCGGGCAAAACCCTTAATATTCCCAGGTAACGAAACAAGCAATTGTTACCCCCGGTACTGAGTAACCCCTAACTTGTAGTTTGTGCTTCAATCCTGGCTTACCCTGCTTGACATAGTAGAGCCAGTGGATTATCTTTTATCCCGAAAGGAGGTGAAATCAATGAAAGATGCGGAAACAGGATTTTATGGTTGGGTAGGTAGGGTGCTCGATGTCCACTTAACAGACGCAACAATAGGAATTAGAAAGCTTGATGAAGTATGTCCAGATTATCATCATTACGTTGGTGGTCGAGGACTGGGCGTCAGGATATTGTATGATGAGGTTGGTCCGGATACAGCCCCACTCAGTCCCGACAATGCCCTGGTATTCGCAACGGGCCCGCTGACTGGTACCAACGTGCCTAGCTCGGGAAGATACTGCGTGGTAACCAAGTCTCCTTTGGTTCATCCAAAGGCACCAAAGGTTGAGGGAAAATCGGGAGCGATAGTCGACTCCCACTCCGGCGGAGACTGGAGCGAAGAGTTAAAGCTTGCGGGCTTTGACGCCATAATCCTTAGAGGGAAAGCAGAACGCCCGGTCTATCTTTGGCTTCATGATGGAAAAGCTGAAATCAAGGAGGCAAAAGACCTCTGGGGGAAAGGAACTTATGAAACTACAGCTGCCATCAAAGAAGAACTCAAAGAACCGGGAGCAAAGGTCGCCTGTATCGGTCTAGCCGGGGAAAAGCTTGTCAAAACCGCTGGCATAATTAATGACGCCGATGAGCTAGGGCACGGCCGGGCTTGTGGGAGAGGCGGTGTAGGCGCAGTTATGGGGTCGAAGAATCTGAAAGCAATAGTCGCTAGGGGGGTGGGGGAAATCAAAATCGCCAAGCCGTCAGAATTCACCAGCAATATCAGGGAAAGCAATGCCAAGATTCGTAAGGACCCTGTAGCTGGAACAGGCTTGGGTAAGTATGGCACCGAGATCTTATACAATATAATTAATGGTGCCGGAGTCTTGCCAACATGCAACTTCAGGTGGGGGATGATAAAAGAAGCTGCGAAAGCAGGCGGCGAAGCGCTGAGTGGGGAAGTCCTTCCCGTACCGAAGACGCTCACCGAAGCAGAAGGGTGCTGTCGTACTTGTGCCATAAAGTGTGGCCGGGTGACGAAGATTCCAGAAGACGCCCGCCCAGAATACATAACCATAGGTGAAGGTGAGGGACCTGAATACGAGACCACTTGGGCACTTGGAGCCCAGTGCGGAGTAACCGATGTAATTCCCATATCTGAAGCCAACTATCTCTGTAATGAACTCGGGTTGGATACAATCTCGGCAGGTAGTACCATTGCGTGTGCCATGGAGCTCTGTGAGAGAGGCTATCTGGAGCTACCCGGATATCGACCAGGAGAGAACCCATTTGGAGATGGAGGTTTAGTGATTGACCTCATCAAGAAAACTGCGGCCAGAGAAGGTATAGGCGATGAGCTGGCCGAAGGTTCAGCCAGCCTAGCAGCGAAACATGGACACCCCGAGATATCCATGTCGGTAAAGGGGCTTGAATTTCCAGCCTATGACCCGCGTGGTGTCTTAGCCCAGGGTCTTGCCTACGCGACCTCGAACCGGGGGGCATGTCACGTGCGTGCCTATTTGATAGCCGCAGAGGTTCTCGGCGACTATGTCGGACTTACGCCACCTAATATCCCCGAGCCTACGGCGGAGTATAGACTTTCAAAGGATGGCGATAAGACAGGCCTTGTACTAATCTTTCAGAACCTAACCGCAGCTATAGACTCGTTGGATCAATGTTTGTTCACCGTCTTCGCTATTGGAGCGGAAGACTATGCTAAACAGCTTTCGGCGGCGACCGGGGTTGATTACACGGCCGATGAAATTCTTAAGGTTGGCGAGAGGGTCTGGAACCTGGAGAGGCTATTCAATACCAGGGAGGGCTTCACAAAGGATGACGATAGATTGCCTGCCCGTCTGGAAGAGACACCTATGCCCAATGAAATATACTCAGGGGAAGAGAAAAAAGGATTAAAACCACCGGTAGAAGTTCCGCCCCATGGGACAATAGAAAAACAACCCTCAGCTGGCAGCACTGTCCCGATAGCTGAGATGCTGCCGTTGTATTACCAGAAGCGCGGTTGGACTTCTCAAGGTGTGCCTACTCCTGAGAAGAGAAAGGAGCTTGGGTTACCTCTATAAACAAGCCAAATTCTCAACCTTGGTTTAACTCTACCGCCTGGGAGCATGCCAAGTTTAATAAGGGTTTGAATTTAGCTGCGATTAAAGTAATATACCAATCCTTGGATTGCAGAACAACGGGAGGTCAGCTACTCAAGGCGTTTGCTCGGTATGTGGGACTAAGATGTTCAGGATAGGAAAGAGCTAAAGCCGATACTGTGGGAATCGGGATTAACGAAGGCTGGATATCTGTAAATAGATATCCGGCCTTTTTTGTTATCCACGACACAATATGGACCTTTGTTACCTAAATAGCTCTCGCTTGCCACAATGCTTGCAGGTGAAAATAATCCCACCTTGGGTGCTATCGAGCCTTTTATTCCAAGGCACATTACCCTTGATAAAGCGCCTTCTATCCCTACGTTCTGCTATCGGCTATCCATTCCTATATGTTTACAGGGTATCCGTTTACACCCTCGCCCGAGATTTCCTGTGTGCCCTGGACGATATCTCTTTCCATTTCTCTGGATTTGCCTTCCGCCACGCCACACACTTCT
>Ga0315543_1000949_pt1 | contig 33163 bp, 28 predicted proteins | sample SalMarSW160210MG_2_FD_203098 | JGI IMG/M metagenome (GOLD analysis project Ga0315543, IMG submission 203098) | Salt marsh sediment microbial communities from the Plum Island Ecosystem LTER, Massachusetts, United States - Salt Marsh Sediment SW1601-210 ... | reverse complement strand
CCGCTTATGCCGTAACTGGCCCATTTAATTTCATGCCAACTCCCGCCGGCCCAGACTTCGCCACCCTGCGGTCTGGTCACAACTACCATTGCAATTTCAAACTCGTCTGCACCCATATCAACGCGCTGGCCCATCAGGCGAGGCTGAGCATCTATATCCACATCATTGGCGTGATAAGTGAAATAGGGGTCACCGGCCTCGATGCAGGGTGAGTCGGCGAGCAGATGATAGTCGCCGTCAATCCAGAGGCTGTTCGCATCCCAATATCCCGGTTCGACAAAGCAGGGGTCATCGTCGATGTTCCATTTGTCTTCACCGAATGGGATGTTCAAATCGTCGGGATTGTCGTCCTGGATACAACTGAACCAAACATCCGGCATTGCGTCGTCGTATATCTGAGCGGATTGGCCCTGGCCGCTGATATCGGCGTTGCCCCAAACAATGCTGTTAGTTATTAACATCAAGCTGCTGCAGAATATTCCACCGCCATAATCGGCTTCGTTTCCAGTTATTGTGCAGTTTTTAATATTTGGTCTGCTGTCATCGTCGCAGAATATTCCACCGCCATAATCGGCTTCGTTTCCAGTTATTGTGCAGTTTGTAATCTTTGGGCTACTGTCCTCCCAGCCGTAGCTGTCTACGCAGTAGATTGCGCCGCCACGCTCGGCCGAGTTACCGCTGATTATGCAATTGGCGATTGTCGGGCTGCTGTCGTAGCCGCAGAAGATTCCGCCGCCGTCGCTTATCAATGCCGAGTTATCGGTTATTGTGCAGTTGGTAATTGTTGAGTTGCTATCCTCAATATAGATTCCGACGCCGATGTTGTCGGTTATTGTGCAGTTGGTAATCGTTGGGCTGCTGCTGTAGCATTTTATTGCGACGCTGCTATTAGTAATGGTAAGGCCGGCAAGTATGGAATTGGCATCTTCGCCGCTGCTGAAGTTAAAGCCGCGGCCAAGGCCGTTACAATCAATAATTGTTCCAGCGACTATGCAAGGGTCTGTTGGGACAACGCTTCGGACTGTGATAGCTTTGCCAAGAAAGTCTATATCCCAGTTGCCCTCGCCGGTGTATGTGCCGGGGTAGACAACGATTAAATCACCGTCGCTGGAATAGTCGATAGCCGCCTGAATGTTATTAAAATCACAAGGCCAATTGTCGCCAACGATGATTATGTCTGCAGAGCAGGGAATAACCAATAACAGGAATGCACAGGCGAAAAATAGATTTTTCACTTTTTTCTCCCATTCCAAATAGGACTAATAAACCTTGTATCCTAACCTATGTGATTTTAACAGGAAAGCAGTTGATTTTGCAAGAAATTTTCGATATTTCCGCTCTTTTCGTTGGGGTCGCCGTGCCGTTACCTAATAAGGATGCTCAAAAGCTAATTTCTGTTCCGTTAATATGACATAAAACGGATTTTTATTGACAAAAACGGCATTTATTTATAGGATGTTTATTACAAGGACGATTATTTATAAAGACCTGCGTTTTTGACAAAGCAAATGCGTTTTTTGGAGATATTTTGATGTTTAAGAGAAAAACTGTTGTCCACAGGACACCTTACGGTGGAGTAATTTTAGCAGCAGGACTTTTTGTAGTTAGCGTCTGTTTCGGCCAAACCCTCAAGGAAAACTGGAACGACTTTTTGCATTACACAAAGATTGGCCAATTCGATTTAGCCAAGGGATACGCACAAGCTGTTCTCGAAAGCAACCCTGACCCCTTGGAATTGCTCGCTCTGAGTGAAGAAAATCCGCAGGGTTATGCAATTTTGTTAAGGGTTGTTGACACCGCAACTGATAGTGAATTGGTCGAGCTGAGCGGAAAAATTCTGGACATTATCGAGCAGGGCAGATTCACCCGCCGGGCCGACCCAAGGATTATCACAGAGGAGATAAGAAGACTAAGCAGTACAACCCGAGGTCGGCTTGCAGCGGTCAAACGGCTCCAGAACGCCGGCGAATACGCAATAGTTTATATGCTCGATGCAATGATGGACAATTCCCGAAAAGAAGAATTGCCGAATATCGTATGGGCACTACCACAAATCGGCAGAGATGCAATAAGGCCGCTTGCAGCAGCTTTGCAGACCGAAGATGTGGCGTTAAAGGCCGAAATAATACGGGCGATGGGCAGGATTAGCTATCCCCAATCGCTGGCCTATCTAAAGTACATTATCGAGAATGACGATTCAGCCGAGCTTCGCAAACTGGCCAACCGAAGTATCAGGCAAACTGACCCCGCTGCATTGAAAGTTCCCGCTGCACAATTGTTCTATAAGCTCGCTGAAGACTATTATTATCACGCTCAATCTCTTGCTCCGGCGGAAGATGTCAATTTCGCCAATATATGGTTTTGGGATTCAACAGGTCGGCGACTATTCAGGGAGAAGGTTGACAAAAGTTACTTTAACGAACTTATGGCGATGCGTGCGTGCGAGTGGGCACTTAAGGCCGACGCCGGATTCGGCCAAGCCATTGGTCTCTGGCTGGCTGCATATTCCAAGGCCGAGTCTGCCGGTCTTGATATGCCCGATTACTTTGGCCCCGGTCATGCCGATGCGTCTGTCTATGCTACCACCGCAGGACCAGAATATCTGCATCAGGCACTTGCGCAGGCCATTAAAGACAAAAATGCTCATGTCGCACTTTGTGCGGTTGAGGCATTGGCCACCACTGCAGGTGAAAAATCATTGCTTTATCGAATTGGTCCAGCCCAGCCGTTGGTTCAGGCACTGTCATTCGATGATAAAGCCGTAAGATACAGTGCAGCGATAGCAATAGCAGCAGCCGGACCAAAGAAAAACTTTGCCGAAAGCAAACTTGTCGTTAAGAACTTGTCACAAGCTCTCGGCCAAACGCCCGAGCAGACAGGTGAAATTGCAGAGAGATGGAATGAAGAATTAGCGAACAGCTATGCTCTTCGGGCGGCTGAAGTTATGCTCAAATTGGCTCAAACGCGAAATCCTGTTATCGATTTATCCAAGGCTCAAGAGACCCTTGTAAATGCAACAAAGAGTAAGCAGGTTGAGATTCAGGTTCTCGCCGGCCAGATTTTGGCCCACCTTGATAGCTCCGAAGCCCAGCGTGCGATAGCTGTGATGGCTCTTGCAGAAAGCAATACTATGGACGTCCGAATATTCGCCTTCGATTCTCTGGCTACGTCGGCAAAACTCAATGCTAATCTGCTTGACGATGAAAAGATAGATGCTATTTATTCACTGGTTAGTTCGCAGGAAATCGACCCGGAATTGCGCAGTGCCGCAGCAGCAGCTTACGGTGCGCTCAATTTGCCCAGCCAGAAAGTAAAAGACCTGATTCTTGACCAGGCCCGCAGCTGAAGGAACTCCCATTTTGCGATAAGTCGAAAAATGGGAAACCCGGTAAAAAACAAAAATTACATTTAAGTAAGATTTGACCCCAAAGCCCATTGCTGTCGTTGATGGGCTTTTTTCTTTTGTGCCGACTCAAATATCTTCGAGGTCAATCTCAGGAGGCGGGCCAAGCTGCTCCTCAATGCTGGTTTCCGGCTCATTTGGCTCGGCTGGTTCAACTGCTTCTTCCGGCTCAGCTTGTTTGGCCTGTGCTTTTGGCGCAGCGCCTTTTAGCAATTTATGGATAGTCTGTTCTGCAGAGTCCTTATCGTCTTGAGCGGACACTACCGCATTAACCAAACTGCAAAACCGGGAAATGTATGATACGCTGGTTTGCTGAAACTCATTTGTAAAACCAATTCCTTTTACGAAGCTATCTTGAGAAGCTGGTGTTATGTAGATTAAGAGAATCAGAAAACTCCAGACGAGAAAGCCAGCTAAGAAGCCCAAAAGGCCGGCACCAAGCGTGTCAAATACTTTTGGAAATGAGACATTAAATTGGCCCGTAAGAAATGTATATGATATGCCATGCAAAATCAAAAAAGACGCTAATGCAATAACAGCCATAGCCAGGGCGTTACTGTACGGCGTATTACCAACCGCAGGGATATTTGCAATTATCGGCTGAAGGTATACAGCTAAATAGATTGAGATTATGATATTGAAAACAAGAGCCCATGTCTGATAAAAGCCCAATTTTATGGCAAACCATGCGAAAGTCCCGCCAACTAATATGCCTATCCAAAATACCATAAACTCTCCGTAAGGAGTCCCCAGGACTACCCTATCACTCTTTTTAGCTCTTCAAGACTTGTTATTCCGGATACTACATTTCTCAATCCCTGCTTCCAGAGATTGGATCTTCCTTTTTTGACACCTTCTTTTTTCAGTTGAGTTACTGACAATCTATTATTAGCGATATCGTCCTTCAATTCATTATCGAGATTTAGGATATCGAAAACTGCTATCCTACCATAATAGCCGGTTTCGTGGCATCGGTCACATCCCTTAGCTTGGAAGATATTTTTGTAGTTTATGCCCTTTTTTCGTAAATCGTGGATTTGGTTTTGACTTAATTCAGCGGGTACCTTACAATTGTTGCAGAGCCGGCGAACCAATCGCTGCGAGATGAGAATATCTAACCCCGATGACAGCAATAAGGGTGTTACGTTTAAATCCAGCAGCCGCACCAATGCCGACGCATTGCTGTCACTGTGTATCGTTCCGAGAACAAGATGACCGGTTTGTGATGCCCGAAGCGCAATCGCCGCAGTTTCCTCATCCCGTATTTCACCTACGCATATCACATCTGGGTCCTGCCTTAAAATACTTCGCAAAGACTTTGCAAAAGTAATATCAGCCTTTGGATTAACTTCAATTTGACTGGCATTCGGCAGTACATATTCAATCGGGTCTTCCACCGTAATAACATTGCGTGTGAACAAATCGATTCTGTTGAGCATAGCATACAAAGTTGTGGTCTTGCCGCTGCCGGTAGGGCCGCACATAAGCACCATACCGGTAGGTTTGGCGACCATACTTTCGATAACTGCGCGTTGCTTCTCCGTCAATCCGATACTCTCCAGCGTAAACATCCCAGCGTTTTGGCTAAGTACCCTGATTGATAACTTTTCGCCGCTGACGGCCCCTGCACTTGCGACTCGGAAGGACACAGTTCCATCGCCTGTTTTTGCTAAAAACGCACCGTCCTGAGGTCTGCGTCTTTCAGCAATGTCCATGTTGGAAACGGCCTTGATGCTGTTTATAACCGCCTGGCATATAGCAGGCTCAAGCTGTTTGACCGTTCTCAATACACCGTCTACTCGAAACCTGATTGTGGAGATTAACTCATTCTTCGGGTCAATAAGAATGTCACTGGCTCGTTCCTCAAGAGCGTCAGCAATAATTTGCTCGGTTAATTCAAGAGTGTGGCTGTCTTCCCGCCTGCCCTTACCGTGGCCGTATATCTCCGTAATGCTTCTGCCTGATGAATCAAGCAACCTTAACGCTGTCTTATCTCTGGAACTAAAACGTAAGGACCTCATACCCGCAGATACGCTTTGCAGCCGCTCTTTTAGCACCTCAAAGACACTACTACTCTCGGAGGATTTTCTTACTACGTCCACTATTAGCAGTACGAATAAAAGTATAGGCCCCAAAAAAAGCGTAGCAATATTGGCTATTAATTTACGGTTCTTTGGTACTAACGAACTGAACTGAACACGTTGAACAAAGTACAAGCAAAGATACACCCATCCTACAAAACAGACAAGCTTGACTGGATTAAAAGGCAGCGACAGGAAGGACAAGGTTGCACTTGACCCCACACCAATTGAGCTTAGGCTCGCACCTAACTGTTGGGGAGTTGAAAAACATTCTATCAAAGCCGATGTTCCCATATACTTACCCAGACGCCAGATGCTGAAAAATCAGCCGACAATGTATCATAAACTACCACATCCTTGCCGCATCAGCAAGCCTATAAAGCAATACAGTAAATCAAGCCGAACCGGTTTCCTCTAATGAGTCGAGTTCATCCATCTCTGCAAAATCATCTAACTGCTCATCTACGGCATCCTCCGTCGCTGTATCCTGGCGCGACAAGTCTCGTGCAGCCAAGTTAGGTTCGGCAATATCTTTAGGCTGACCGTCAACCTGGAGCACGAATGTTAAAGGCTTTATCTTGATAGAGTCGCCTGCCTGAATCACCGCTTCATCTATACGCTTGTCATTAAGGTAAGTGCCATTGCGTGAGCCAAGGTCACGAATTTTCAATACCCCTTCGTCGTAGTTTAGCTGGCAGTGCTTCCTGGAGACCGACATTAAGGGAATGCACAAATCGCAACTATGGCGCCGGCCGATTACCGTAACGCTGCTCGGCAAGGAAAAAAACTTATGTAAACCATTCTTTTTGAGCAAAACCAAATTTATATCCATACCACCTTTCCTCGCAGTTAATTTAAGCTTCGCCAAAACTATATTATATAAGCAAAAGCAGTATATAACAACAGATAAATCCGCCGGTAAATAACATTAACAAAGCTGCTCCTTTGGGTTCAAGTTGTATAACTATATGTTAATTCGAAAGTTATAAGCGATTTTTATACGGTAAGCACTGTTTGGTGTCCCTTTCTATATTTGCTAATCAGGACTTTTGGCTTTGGCTCTCAGAGACGCCAGCTTGACAATTTCGGTTAAACAGCTATACTCATAATTCATAGAGGACTCTATTTTGTGGGTTCGGGTTCCGCTTTGCCGTCTTCCGCAAAATAAGAATTCAAGCAATACAAAGGATTGGTAGTATCGGTAAAATATATGGCACAAGTAACACTGCCCGATGGCAGCACATTAGAAATTGCTGACGGAACAACAGCGAAACAATTAGCAGAGCAGATAGGGCCAGGACTTGCAAAAGCAGCCGCAGCAGCGAAAGTAAACGGGCAATTGATAGATTTATCCACGCCTATCACGGCTGATGCCACCGTGCAGATTATCACCCTCACAGAGACGGAAGGTCTTGAAGTAATGCGGCATAGTTGCGCCCATATAATGGCCGAAGCTATATGCAGTATTTGGCCGAAGGCAAAGCTGGTCTATGGCCCGACCATCGAAGACGGATTTTACTATGACATTGACCTTGATGAGCCAATTCGCCCTGCCGATTTTGAACGCATAGAAGAAAAGATGCACAAAATTATCAAGGCCGACAAACCGTTTATTCGAAGGCAGATGTCCCGAACCGAGGCTTTGGCAAAATTGGCCTCTGACAAATATAAAACCGATAATATAAACCACACGGACAGCGAGATTATCAGTTTTTATTCGCATGGAGATGGCTTTGAGGATTTATGTCGGGGTCCGCATTTGCCCAGCACCGGCAAAATCACTGCCTTTAAAATTATGTCGGTAGCTGGTGCCTATTGGCACGGCGACCCAACACAAAAAATGCTTCAGCGTGTCTATGGCACCGCCTGGCCAACTAAAAAGGAACTTAACGACTACCTGCGAAGATTAGAAGAAGCAAAAAGGCGTGACCACCGGGTTTTAGGTAAGCAACTGGATTTATTTAGTTTTAACGAAGCCGGTCCGGGCTTTGCATTTATTCACCCCAAGGGAATGATTATCTGGAATACCATCGTGGACTACTGGCGCGGTGTGCACGATAAATATGGTTATCAGGAAATCCAGACGCCTATTATTCTCAACGAAGAGCTTTGGCACAAAAGCGGCCATTGGGACAATTACAAAGAAAATATGTACTTTACCAAGTTCGATGATACCGGTTATGCGATAAAGCCAATGAACTGTCCGGGCGGCTGCCTAGTTTATAAAACCCGACAGCATTCATATCGGGAATTTCCGATGCGTGTTGCCGAGCTCGGCCTGGTGCATAGACATGAGGCCAGCGGTGTTATGCACGGGCTCTTCAGAGTAAGGCAGTTCACTCAGGATGATGCCCATATTTTCTGCACCCCCGAGCAAATAGAGGCCGAAATAATAGGTGTTATTGAACTTACCTTTGAGATATACCGTGCCTTTGGGTTCGAAGATTTTCGTATCGAGCTGTCTACCAAGCCTGTAAAACACATAGGTTCGGACGAAATCTGGGATATTGCAACAACCGCTCTGGAAAACGCCCTGAAGCACAAACAGATTGAATACAAAATCAATGAAGGGGACGGTGCATTTTATGGACCCAAGATAGATTTTCATATAAGAGATTGTCTGAAAAGGTCCTGGCAGCTCGGCACCATTCAACTGGATTTTTCTATGCCGCAGCGTTTTGACCTGGTGTATACCGATAAAGACAATACCGAAAAAACACCCGTTATGATTCATAGGGCGGTTTTGGGGTCTCTCGAACGATTTATGGGTATTCTTATAGAACATTATGGCGGAAATTTACCTCTCTGGCTTTCACCAGAGCAGGTAAGAGTTTTACCAATAAGCGAAAAAAGCAATGATTATGCGAAAACCGTTCAAGAGAAGTTAAAAGATGCGCAACTGCGATACAGTTGTGACCTGTCGGATGAGAAAATAGGTGCTAAAATTGCTAAAGCCCATAGCGAGAAGTTACCTTATATGTTAGTAGTCGGGCCTAAGGAAGCTCAGTCCAATACTGTCAATGTAAGAACCCGAGGAGATAAAGAAAGCGAAACAGCGGAGATTGACAAATTTATTACAATCACAAAACTCAAAATTGCCGATAAAAAAATAGGGTTGGCGTTTGAAAATCGATAATTGGAAAAGACATTAAAAATGATTAATTATTTTGCTTCTTTTTAGAAAGGCAAGGTGGTACACAATCAGCAAACAAGGATTAAGGATAAACGGGAGGATTCGGGCCAACATAGTTCGGCTAATCGACGAATCAAACAACCAAGTTGGAATTGTAGATACACACGAAGCACTTACTAAAGCTCGCGAGCTCGGTTTAGACCTTGTGGAAGTAGCACCTATGAGCGACCCGCCGGTTTGCCGGATAATGGATTACGGCAAGTGGCTGTATCAGCAAAAGCGCAAGGTTCGCGAAGCGCATAAAAAACACCAATACCATTCGACGACGCTAAAGGAAATTAGACTCCGGCCCGAAACCGACAAACACGACCTGGATGTCAAGCTCAATCGTGCCAGCGAATTCCTGCAGAAAGGACATAAGGTGCAATTCACGATATTCTTCCGCGGACGTCAGATGCTGCATAAAGATTATGGATATGCGATGCTTGAGCAAATTACTGAATCGCTACAGGATTTGGCCAAGGTCGAACAACAAGGCAAAATGTCTGGAAAGCGTATGACATTACTGGTCGTGCCTAAGTAACTGATTATTGTTAATTGAAAGTTGGAGAAGACACTAAAATCAGTGCTCCCATTTTGCAATAAGCCATAAATGGGACCTCTAATCAATAATCAAATCAGTGGCGGACCCTGGTATAAAATGGGAGATTCTGTCAGAAAACTGCAAGCTGATTCTTAATTTTTTTCGAGAATTTCCAAACTGTGGTATTGACCAACAACTGCAAATGCTGTAGATTACCGCTCTTATATTTAAGGAACCAATTAAATGCCGAAACAGAAAACCCACAAGGGTTTGAGTAAAAGAGTCAAAATCACTGCTGCTGGCAAGGTCGAGCGAAAGCACTGCGGTGGCGGTCATCTTATGAGCGGCAAAAATGCCAAACGTCGAAGGCGGGTGGGAAGTTCGGCTATTATAACCGGTGTGACGGCTAAAACAGTCAAAACCCAGCTCGGTAAATAAAAGACATCAAAAGTAATCGATAGAGAATAACGAATAACCAGTTAAGCAGGCTTGCTTCTCGGCTTGGGTTCCTATTTTACGATGTATCGCAAAATTGGTTCCCTTCAAATCAGCTGCCGCCAGCAAGCCAAAGAAATCGAGAATTCTTTAAGGAAAGCGGGTCAGCAAAGATGCCAAGAGTTAGAAAAGGTTCGGCACGACACCAGGCAAAGAAACGAATCCTCAAAGCAGTGAAGGGACACCGCGGCTCTGCAGGCCGACTGTATCGTTCGGCTAAAGAAGCCACTACACGAGCAACTGTCAATGCTCGTATCGGCCGCAAGCTCCGAAAAAGGGATTTCCGAGGTTTGTGGATTATACGTCTGAGTGCAGCGTGTCGGCAGCGAGAGATAAGATACAGCCAGTTTATCAACGGTTGTAAAAAAGCTAACATTCAGCTGAACCGCAAGATGCTAAGCGAAATTGCTGTAGCCGACCCGGGGGGCTTCGATGCTATCATTGCTGCTGCCAAAGCTGCTATTACCCAATAGTGCTAATGGTTCACCAATACACAATACGATATACGAGAAAATATGGTTGAGCAATTAGAAAAAATCAGTAAGGATGCGCTCACAGCCTTAAAAAAAATCACTGATGCGACAGCACTGGAAGATTTCCGTATAAAATATCTGGGCCGAAAAGGTCAAATTACTCAAATGCTCGGCCAAATAGGACACCTGCCCCCTGAACAAAGACGCGCGGCAGGACAACTTGCAAACAAAACAAAAAAGAAAATCACCGAAGCATTTGAGCAGCTAAAAAGAAGCTTGTTGCAATCACAGCAAGAAAAATCTCAAGAGCTGCTTGACGTTACCCTACCTGGCACAGCTGTTAACGTCGGCAAAACGCATGTCATTACCCAAACGGTAAATGAACTACTGGAAATATTCGGCCGAATGGGCTTTGCCATCGCCTACGGACCTGAAGTTGAAGACGAGTGGCATAATTTCGTCGCATTGAATATGGGGCCTGAACACCCGGCAAGAGACCCCTTCGATGCTTTTTATATTGACGACAACACCCTTCTGCGAAGCCACACCTCGCCGGTTCAGATACGCATTATGGAACAAACCAAACCACCCATTCGTGTAGTTGCACCGGGGCGGGTCTATCGTCCGGACACTGTCGATGCAACACATATGTATATGTTTTACCAGATCGAAGCACTGGTTGTCGACGAGAATATCAATATGGTGGATATGAAAACCGCCATTAACCAATTCATTCACGCCTATTATGGGCCTAAAATTAAATGGCGACTTCGGCCAAGCTTTTTCCCTTTTACAGAACCAAGTGGAGAGGTCGACTTGTTATGGGTAGATAAACATGGCAAAGAAGACTGGATGGAAGTCGGCGGCTGCGGCATGGTTGACCCTAATGTTTTCGATGCGGTCGGGATAGATAGCGAAAAATATACCGGCTGGGCGTTCGGATTCGGCATTGAACGGCTGGCAATGAAAAAATACGGCATCAATGACATCAGACTGCTTTTTGAGAACGACCTCCGATTTCTAAAGCAATTCTAAAATTGGTATCTGCAGCAAGCAATAAAGCAAAATTTCATTTCTTAAATTTTTCTTTTTTACTTAAGCGTCGGTGAGTTTTTTCAAGAACTTTTTCTATCAGGCCTACTTTCTTAATTTTGGCTTTTTCGTTTTGCGCCCAGTATTCCCTAAAAAATCTCATACGGTCTGTATTGCTCATAGCTGCAGGCGGAAACATATTCACCTGCACCAGATTTCTTAGTCGCAGTCGTGCCGGCAAACGATAAAACTTTCTTGTCCGCTCATTATCAAGAAAGAAAAACCTCCAGCGGTTTTCCTCCTGCCTCGCCAATATATTGCCCAGTCGCAAATCACCATGAAAAATGCCCTTGGCATGCATTCTACCTATGGTTCGCCCAAATGCTCGTATCAATCCGCGTTTTTCCCGGAGCTGTTCTCCGGTTGAGTTGTCTTTACTGTCGGTAATGTATTCGTGCAGTCGTTTAGTGTTCTCGACTTCGAAGGTTGCCAGGAAATTTCTTCTTTCGAAAAAGCCGGCTTTGCACTCGCCCATTGCAACAACAACAGGCACATCAAAACCGTTTTTCTGCAGCATCAGCATTGCTCTAAGAGAGCGTTCGGCCCGGCTGAGACGAAAAAGATGTTTAACAAAATCCCAGGCCGACCGGCAAAAATATTCCTTAAAGTAAACCGCCTTTTCGATGTTGCCAAATCTGACACTGAATCTATACACGCTGGTGAACTTTGATGATGGAACCGGTGCCGAATGATACCGCTTGTGCAGTCGCCTTTCGTAGTCTAACAAGGTCTGCTCAAAGGCATCGTTACGAAAGTCTCTATGAATATATAACGTGTAGTTTCCACCTTGTATTTTATCAAAACAGATGTTCAAGATGTCAACGCCCCAGAACAGTTATACCCAATTGATTAGCAAGTTTTATTGTCTCGGGTTTGTCAATAATTATTGTTTTCCCCGCTTCTACAATCAGGCATTTGCCCCCGTTTTTAGCCAAACTTCTAATAGTATCAGGCCCGACGCACGGCACATCAAACCGCATGTCCTGCCCTGGTTTCGAGGTTTTGATAAGTGTCCAGCCGCCCGATTTACAAAACTGGCCGACTCGCTCAATCATTTCTGCTGTACCTTCTATCGCTTCGACGGCAATCACTTCTCTTTCCTTCACTGCAATCGCCTGACCTATATCCAGTTCACCGAGCTTTTTAGCTATCTGCCAGCCAAATTCGATATCACCTTCAACCAGCGAATGCCGCTTCGCTTCTGTCATCAGACCCACTGTTGCCATATACTCCTTACAATACATTGTTGAGTTCTCCAACACTATCCCGCCGCTTGCCAACTCATCTGCTATGGCACACAAAACCGAATCCGTCAGTTTATCTTTGCCGCGTAGGCGCCAATAATATATTCTAAATGCCCGCCAATCGGGCAAATACCTCAGAATTCTCCAGGGCGTAAACAGTCGGGATTTGGCAATCCGCCCGACCATAACCGCTCTGGTTGCGCCATGCTTTCTTAACCTCCGTATCCAGCTGCCGGGGCGGGCAATCGCAACTCTGTAAAAAACATCAACTTTGTCAGCCAGACTGGGCTCTGCATTATCCACCAAACCGACGCAAACTATCTTTAATCCCGCTTCTCTGGCACCAGCAGCTACAAGAAAGGGCAATCTACCCTCTCCCGCAATCAAGCCAAGTACATCTTCGCTATTCATAACAGTGCACCGTATCCCACAGCACAACAAATCCTGATTGGCATCACGTAAATCAAAATACTACCAACGAACAACCAGATAACTATTGCTCGGCCGATTTTTCAAAATCCGACTCAGTAGATGAAGCAATCTGCTCAATCTGACCTTCAAGTTTGCGAATATTTTGTCGAATCTCAGGCAGGTATTGTATCATACTGTATGCTCGCTTGCCTTGATTTGCTTCGATAGCCGGTGCACCCAACACCACCTTACCATCAGGAATGCTATTAATAACACCAGCCTGAGCTGCTATGGTAACATTGTTTCCAATGTTAATATGGCCCACAATACCAACCTGACCGCCGACCACACAATGATGTCCAAGGGTGGTCGAGCCGGCAACACCTACCTGAGCCACGAGCAAACAATGTGCGCCGATTTTTGCACCGTGACCTATCGCAACCAAATCGCCTAACTTGCTACCCTGGCTTATGACAGTATCACCGAGCGTACCTCGTTCAATCCCACAGCAGGCGCCAATCTCCACGTCGTCCTCTATAACCACAGTGCCAATCTGTGGTATCTTGTGATGTACGCCTTTATGGCTGGCATAACCGAAGCCGTCCTCACCGATTGCAGAATTGGCATTTATAATCACACGATTGCCTATTCTGCATCCATCGTAAATGGCCACATTCGGATATATTATGCAGTCATTGCCGAGCTGTACACCCCGCCCAATGCACACGCCGGGATAAATTATGCAGCCGTCCCCAACTTCTGTATCATCGGATATGGTAACGAAATCATGAATGTGGCAGTCTGCTCCGATTTTCGCACTATCCGAAATTATTGCCCGCGGGCTGATTCCGACCTTTTTATGTTTCCGATGGCCGTGAAGCAACACCATAATCTGCATAAAAGCATAATAGGGGTCCTCTGCCACCAAAAGAGGAACCGAGACATTAGGTGTTCCTCCGTAAAGAGTCCCCTGGGCCTTGCCTACAATTACGGCACTGGCCTTGGTCGTCCGAATCTGTTTTTCGTATTTAGTGTTGGCCAGGAAGCTAATATCTCCTTCGCCTGCCCGCCCAAGCGTGGAGGCAGAGTTGATTACTACGTTGGGGTCGCCGACAACCCTACCGCCTACGTATTCAGCTAATTCACCCAAGGTTCTTTTCTTCATATAAAAGCCCTCGTCTTTCGTATTGCATCGTGTGTGATATGTCGTGCAAAGAAAACGCAATACGACATACGCAACACGCTGTATGCGTTATTATACCAAGAAGACAGATGCGGTCAACTGTTCAATCTTAATAAGCCAAAACCGTATTTTTGCAGGTATTTTGGGGAAAAGACCAGCTTAATACAGAAAGCAGTACACAGGTCGCTTCTGCTGCCTCACTCAGATATGTCATTGGTGTGAAAGCTCCGAGTCACAACAAAAGGTTCTGCATTTCCACGGCGCACTGACGGAATTTGTCGGCCGGCAGCGTTACCGTCTTCCACTTCGGACTACGGCGTTTCATAAACTCTCGATAATCATCCAGCTTAACGACAAAAAATACATATCTGTTTGCGCCAAAGTCATAAGCCTCCCTGCCGTCAAAATCAACGTCGATATTTTCTATTTTGTAGGCAAAGACAAAAACAGCGATATGACCCAGTCCCGCCGTAAGGCGTCCTGCGGAGAAAACCCCCTGCCACTTCGTCAGCCCATCGATATCCTCAGCCGTAACCCAGCATTCAAAGCCTGTTAACTTGGCAAAGCTGGTCCCCTTGAACAATCTGCCCTTTACCTCGGCAATTATTACTTGGGGACTGCCTTGTTGACTAAGCGGATAAAGTAGAAAATCGAAGTTTTTAATCTTCAAACGCCCGAAGGCCGCTCGCTTTCGGTCATCTACCGCAATGTATTGAACCCGATTATCAATCAACCAATTCTCGAAGGCCCGCTCATAGTGGTTGGGAGAAAAATCCTTCATTTGGACTCAGCGCCGTAAGGTGTCCCCGAGGGAGATTTAAGCTCTGCGAAAAACTTATCTAATTTAATTAGTTTCTGCTTACTGGTTGTCATATCCTTAACCACAAGCTCACTTCTTTTAAACTCGTCGCCGAGTATAATACATTTTTTAGCATTTTGGGCCGAGGCTTGTTTGAGCTGTCTGCTCAGGCTGGAGAACTTGTAACTGAAGTCGGCCGAGTAACCTTTTGTTCGCAATTCAGCCACCAGTTTAACAGCATCCCCCTGAGATAGTTCCGGCACTACGCAGGCAACATAATAATCCAATTCTCGCGGCTTGGATTTGAGCAGTCCTTTTTCCTCAAGCAATATTGCCAACACACAATCACCTATACCAAAGCCGGTAGCCGGTATGTCAGGACCGCCGAATCGTCTCAGTAAATCATCATATCTGCCGCCTCCACCAATAGCACGAAGCTCGCTGGCCTTGTCGTAAATCTCATACACAATTCCGGTATAATAAGCTAGCCCTCTTACAACGCTGGGGTCGAAAACACAATAGCCACCAACTCCCATCCGGTTAAGCCAATCAAACAAAATGGTAAGTTCATCGATGGTCTTATTAATTTCATCATCAAGCTCTATTATCTTTTTGATATCAGAAACCGCCTTAATCTCCATAAAATCCTGGACGTCACCGGCCATTTTGGCATCCGGAACCCGTTTGTTAAGCATCTGCTTAAAGGTTCCCAGCGGCACTTTATCCTTTTTGTCAAGCACAGGATACAGCGAGTCCAAACGCTTTTTGGAAATCCCTATCTTCTCAAGAACAGCAGCCAGTAACTTTCTGCTGGATATTTTCACTACGATATCATCAGGTGTCAGCCCCATTTCCTGCAGGTAATCTATGGCACAGAATATCGTCTCAGCGTCAGCCAGCACAGACTCTTCACCTATTATGTCAACATTCCACTGGAAGAATTCGCGAAGCCGGCCCCGCTGGGGGCGTTCAGCCCGAAACAACTTCGGAACCGAGAACCACTTGATAGGCATAGCAAGCGAGTTGATTTTTTGATTTACCATCCGTGCAAGTGTAGGTGTGATTTCAGGCCTTAGTGCTAGGTCTCTGTCGCCCCTGTCTTTAAACGAGAAGAGCTGCTCGACGATTTCATCGCCGCTTTTTATCTGGAACATCTTCAGATACTCGAAGATTGGCCCGTCGTATTCTTCGAAGCCGTTGCGCAGAGATACCCTCTTCCAGCCGTCGATTATCCAGTTTCTGACGGCCATATCCTGCGGATAAAAATCTCTCGTTCCTTTTACCGGCGGTATTTTCATTTCTTTCTGCGTTTCCTTCGACTTTTACGTTTTTCTGCTATGCTATCGCTGAATTTTATCTTCATATACTCTTCCATTTGTTTATCGTTTGTAAAGTGCAGCTCATAGTCGTACTCACCCTCGACATAATCGCAGGTCGAGTGACGATATTGTCTGCATATTCTCGGCCTTTTATCGTATATCTTGCATCTGTTGTCTTTTTCAGAGAGATGTCTGCACCTGTTCTTTATGTTTATGTACCAATCGCCGTCCTCTACGAATACTGTTATACCTTTGTGGCACAGGAACCATCTTATATCGTCATAATCTCCCTTATCTTCCGGCGTGTCAATCGGCAGTGCAAAATATCGGCAGCACAGCCCTGAGCACTCATCACACAAAACCTTTTTTGCCATTGCAATAAATCCCGAATACACCAAACACTATACACTAAGCACCAAACACTATAAGTTATCGGCCGGCTGCCGTCAAGAAATGCAAAATGGCGGTTTGCCCCGTTAGAAAGAAAGCTCCGTCCTTTGGGCGGGGTAAACCCGCCACGCGTATGGTGAGTAAAAAATACATAGCGAGGTGGGGTTTAAAGCCCCGCTGAGCCTTCTAACGGGGTTCGCTGTTTTTTGGGCGAAGCAGATATAGCAATTTACCGGTACAATTCTTATAATACAGTGTCCTGCTTTTATAGTATGTATTTCCTTTCCTTAACCCGCCCCGCTTACTTGGTTGCCCCTTGGATAAGAAATTCGCCGCCATCCTTAAAATGCCCACCAAACATAACCCTAAAGGCCTTGATGCCTTCACCAACCCTGACAATTTCTCTAAGATTATAAATTGCCGGAAATTATACTGATTATTTTATTTAATTATAATGTTTGATTTGACGGTTTTTACTTGACCGGACAGGTCTCTTCCAATTAAATTTACGATTTCGTGTAAAACATTAAACCATTATTGCCCGAAAGTATATTCATGGCTGAAAAAACTATAAAAGTTGGACTTGTTGGCTTTGGTACCATCGGCTCCGGCGTTGCAAAGCTGCTCCTTGATGAAGCTGATTCAATAGCAGCTAAAACCGGCCTGCGTCTGGAACTTGCCTGCGTAGTTGACACCGATATCGCCTCTGCCAGGCCGGTAAAACTCCCGGCCGGTATTCTTACCGATGACCTGGATAAACTCTTGAAGGACAACTCCATTCGAATAGGCATCGAACTGGTTGGCGGAACTGATGCCGCAAAGCAAATCCAGCTCAAAATGCTCCAGGCAGGCAAAGATGTCGTTACCGCTAATAAGGCCCTTTTAGCTGAACACGGCGGCGAACTATACAAAGCCGCTCACGAAAACGGCCGTTGTATTGCCTTTGAAGCCAGTTGTGTTGGTGGTATACCGATTGTCTCAGGAATCCGAACAGGATTGAGGGCAAACGACATCACGGCGATGTACGGTATTGTCAATGGAACCTGCAACTATATCCTCTCTAATATGACCGGCAGAGATAAGGACTTCTCTGAGGCCCTCGCTGCCGCACAGGAAAAAGGTTACGCTGAGGCCGACCCTGCATTGGATATCAGCGGCGACGACAGCGCTCACAAGCTGGCTATCTTAGCTTCCATCGCCTTCGGATGTGAAATCAAACTTGAAGATATATTTGTTGAAGGCATTGAAGAAGTTTCGAAAGATGACATCCGCTACGGCGGCGAAATGGGCTACGTACTCAAATTATTGGCAATCGGACAAAAAAACAAGGACAACAGGATATCCCTCAGGGTGCATCCCTCTTTCATTGTCAAAGATAATTCACTTGCGCGTGTCGATGGTTCATTTAACGCTGTCAGTATATTCGGCAGTGCCGTCGGCCAGGTTATGTACTACGGCCGAGGGGCAGGAATGATGCCTACCGCAAGTGCCGTCGTTGCCGACATTATCGATGTCGCTCTGGGCAACTCCGCTGCTATCTTCGAGCATCTACACCTCAAGCCAAGAAAAGAAATCGATTCACTGATAGATAAAATCGATAATCTAATCTGCAGGTTCTATATCAGGATAATGTGCAAGGACAAGCCTGGCGTAATAGCGCAGTGGAGCAAAGTGCTTGCAGAGCATGAGATAAGCATATCCGGTGCATTACAACACGAAGGCCCCGGACCGGAAAATACCGTTCCGGTCGTCATTGCAACGCACCCTACGCAGCAGAAAAACATCACCGCCGCATTAAAAGATATGGAAAAACTTGACGTTATAGGCGCAAAGCCGGTCTGTATAAGAATCGTTGACATACCGGAGGACAAGGATTAATGACCAAATACGCCATAATAGTTCCTGACGGCGCAGCGGACGAGCCATTAGAGCAGATTGGTAAAAAGACTGTCCTCCAAATCGCTCAAACACCCAATATGGATAAAATCAGCGCACAGGGCAGACAAGGTCTTGTCCGAACGGTTCCAGCCGGTTTCGAACCCGGCAGCGATGTTGCACAGATGAGCCTGCTTGGCTATGACCCGCTCACATTTTATACCGGCCGCGCACCGATAGAAGCGGTGGCACGCAATATCAAGTTATCTGCGAACGACTGGGTCTTCAGGTGCAATTTGGTTACTATTTGCGACGGCAAGATGGAAGACCATAGCGCCGGACATATTTCCACTGAAGAAGCCGGCAAACTGATAAAAGACTTAAATGAACAGTTAGCAGGCGAACAGTTTCATTTCTATGCTGGCGTAAGCTATCGACACCTGTTGGTTTTCAAAGGGGCCGATTTCGATGTCCAGACGTATCCGCCGCACGATTACATAGGTTCAGCGATAGAAAAGATTTTACCACGCGGCAAAGGTGCTGAAATGCTCATCGATTTGATTGCCCGCTCACAGCAGCTTTTTGCTAATCACGACATCAACAAAGTCAAAAAAGACCTTGGTGAAAATCAGGTAAGCTCTATCTGGCTTTGGGGACAGGGTAAAAAGGCCCGAATGGAAAGTTTCAAAAAGCGATTTGGAATTAATGGGGCTGCCATCACCGCAGTTGACCTTGTAAGAGGTCTGGCGATGCTCATTGGCTTCGATTTGATAAACGTGCCGGGTGCTACCGGATTTGTCGACACAAACTACCAAGGCAAAGCTTCTGCTGCAGTAGAGGCACTCGATAAGTATGACCTTGTTTTTATCCACATAGAAGCACCCGATGAGGCATCGCATAATGGCAGCATAGAGATGAAGAAAAAGGCTATTGAGCGGATTGATAAGTATATTGTCGGGCCTGTCCTTGAGGCGCTGCAGCGATACGAAAGTTGGAGAATACTTGTTTTACCGGACCACCCCACTCCCATTTCAAGCAGGGCGCACTCATCAGAGCCGGTCCCATTTGCTATGGCAGGGACCGATGTCAGCGGCATTTTGCATACAACTTTCAGCGAAGCCAACGCCACAAGGTCGGGATTCAGAATAGACAACGGTTTTGAGTTGATGGAATATTTCTTAAAAAGCTAAAGAGTGGCTACTGGACAGCTAAAATGGCGATAATTGTACAAAAATTTGGTGGCACATCCCTTGCTGACGCAGAAAAAATTCGCCGGGCCGCTGAGAGAGTAATCAAGGCGGTCAAGAGTGGCTTCTCAGTCGTAGTGGTTGCTTCGGCTCGCGGCAGGCAAACCGATGAGCTTATCGCCGATGCCCTCGAGCTTAATCCCAATCCACCCAGACGAGAGATGGACCAGTTGCTCAGTACCGGCGAACAACAATCCGTTTCCCTTTTCGCTATGGCTCTTGATGCCGCCGGTTATGATGCTATCAGTTTTACAGGTGGTCAAATCCAGATGATGACCGACAGTGTTCATACAAAGGCGCGGATAAAAAGTATTGGAGCCGAACGAATTCAAAAACAATTGGACGAAGGCAAAATCGTTCTCGTTGCCGGCTTCCAGGGGATAGATGAAAATGGAAACGTAACGACGCTCGGCAGAGGCGGCTCCGATACAACCGCAGTCGCTCTGGCGGCAGCCCTGAGAACTCAGGAATGCGAGATTTATACTGACGTTGACGGAATACACACAACCGACCCACGAATATTTAAAAATGCCGCAAAAATGGAGCAGGTCAGTTTCGATGAAATGCTCGAAATGGCAAGTCTTGGAGCCGGCGTTATGCATCCTCGAGCCATCGAGTTTGGTAAAAAATATGGCATTAAAATCCATGTAAGAAGCAGTATTAAAGAAGAAGATGGAACAATAATTACTCACGAGGTGCCACAAATGGAAGATATAGTGGTTTCAGGAGCGACCGTCCAGAAGAATATGGCCAAGATAGACCTTGTCAACGTAGATAACAAGCCAGGCAATGCTGCAAAAATCTTCGCTTCGTTAGCAAAGGCCAGAGTAGTGGTCAACGACATTATGCAAACGGAAGTCAGTGGCGAAAAGGCAAACCTGTCGTTTTTGATTGGTATTTCAGATTTGACCGCTGCCAAAGACGCTATAGAACAAATCAAAAGCGAGATTAATTGCGAAGGCATCTTTATTCGGGACGATATTGCCGAGATTTCCGTGGTCGGTGTTGGTATGCGAACTCATTATGGCGTGGCCGAGAGGATGTTTGGGGCGCTGGCTAAGGCCAAAGTCAATATCGATTCGATTACCACCAGTGAAATCCGAATCAGTTGTGTTGTGAATAAAAACCAGGCCGATGAAGCTTTAAGGGTTGTCTCTACCGCCTTTGAGCTGGATAAGCCAGCCGAACAGAGAGCAAAAAGTTAACGGCAGATAACGCAGAGATTTTTAAAATTGTCATTCCTGCAAAACTTGTCCTCCATTAGTCCGCTTGGGGACGCCTAACGGCGGAGTCCATAGGACCCAAGGGAGCAGGAATCTAATTTTCTCTTTTATTTTTGTCTTTCCTCTGTGGCAAGAAAAAACAAAACTACTTATGCAATGAGCAAACGCAGGCGTTTCACCATTCTCACCCTCTGTTTGCTGCTGGTAGCGGCACTTGTCTGGCTTGACCACAGCCCGATTAGACACAGGTGGCAGGCCCAACCCAAATCTGAAGAGCAGGTAAAGGCCCGAGATTTTCAAAAATATCACAAAAAAACCTTCACCGTTGTAGGCGTTGTCGATGGCGATACCCTTGATATAGATGCACCTGACGGTAAGTATGAACGCACAAGGATTCGTCTTTGGGGGATTGACACACCGGAGACAAAACATCCTGAAAAAGGCGTAATGTATTTCGGCCCGGAAGCTGCTGACTTCGCAACAAAATCCGCCCTTGGAAAGCAGGTTACCGTCTATCTCGAAGAACATCGCACCAGAGGCAAATTCGGCAGACTGCTGGCTTATGTCCAACTGCCCGATGGCAGATTTTTGAATGAAGTGCTGGTTTCTGAAGGTCTCGCATACGCAGACCTGAGATTTCGCCATAGTCTTTATCAAAAGTACAAACAATTGGAAGCAAGTGCTCGAAGCGGGAAAAAAGGATTGTGGAAAAATGTAACACGCAAGCAGATGCCCGAATGGCGAAAAAAATCCACAGATTAAAATGCAAAATGCTACAAAATTTTTGAATTTTGCTCTGTAATTTTGATATTTAATTTTTGAATTTTAATCTTCTTATTATCAACCCGCCCAGGACAAACAGCAAAAGTGTAGCAGGTTCGGGGATGACCGTAAATTCCGTTGCCACCAGGGCCTGCCTCCAGGTACCGTACTCATCACTTACGTCGAGGCTGTAAGATGAATAGTCCTGGAACTCTAAGGCGAAAAGACGTGTGTCATAAGAGCCGGGCGGAAGCGTTTCATAACCTGGTAAGGCGGAACCGTCAAAGTTATAATCCACCTGCGTGGTGCCGGACCCCAACCCCCTTGCTATCCACACTTCGAGGCGGGGATCTCTGCGGTCGACTTGTAACATGTAGTCCAGGTGTTCGTTGGGGGGATCGAACTCGGGGCTTTGAAAGGGATCCCACCCAAAGGTCGGTTGCGGAATTCCCCCACCACCCGGAAGCCACCAGTCGACGACGCTGAATCCGGTTGGAACCACCGAGCAGAATAGATGCTCCGGGACATCAAGCCGCCGTAGTTCACTGGTTGCGTCAGTATAGTGGACCTCAATCTCATAGATGCCGGGAAAGAATGTGCTCGCATCAAAAGCCTCAGACCAGAGACCAAAAGAATCGGGGTCATCGGGCCACCATATGAACTCGCTGGAATCGCTATCGGCAACGACCTGGCCGGACGGATTCCGCACGAGGACCTGTTCAACTAATTCCGGGGATGACACCCTCCCGTGAACGCCGGCCCCGTGGACGTCAGCATTGCCAATGCCTGTGGAGATGTTGACTACTTCAAGATCAAACCCACTCTCGGACCGTGCCTGTCCCGCTAACAGACCAAGGCCCACAACTGCTATGATGCCTACTCTTTGCCAAATTGGCCTGCTCACAGCGACCTCCTCCTTTTTGGGGCGCAATACAACGCCTTCTGTTATAATATAAGGGAAAGAAGCCTTATAGGATTTGAAACGCGTCTCTCACCACTCTTCCTTCTTCACAGTAGAAAGCAGTCAGATGAACATATGCTTTCTCTATTCTATTCTTTAAGAAGCCTGAGTAGCAGATTTAGACTAAAATGTCAAGAAAAAAGTCCGATAAAAGAGAATTTTTTTGCAGAAATTGTGAATTTGGCCTAAAAACGAGATACTTCGGGACTGGTGCCCCGGGACCCGGGGCGCGCTCGCTGACGACTAAAGATTATATTCTTTTATCTTTCTATAGAGTGTTCTTTCGCCGATACCGAGGATTTTGGCGGCCTTTTCGCGGTTGTTGCCGGTCCTTGCCAAGGTGTCGATAATGGCCTGCTTTTCCAGTTCATTCAGCGACACACCCCCCGCCCTGCTGCCGGCGGCTAATCGATGCACCTGATGTATTTCAAGCGGAATGTCGGCCACGTCAAGCATATCGGAGTCGCACATTACAACCATCGTCCTGATACAGTTTCGAAGCTGGCGAATGTTGCCCGGCCAATCATAGTTTATAAGAATCATTAAAGCTGCTTCGGTTATGCCGGTAACCGCTGAGCCGGTCTCTGCCGCCGCTTCTTTGAGAAAGAATTCGGCCAATAGCGGTATGTCTTCTGCCCTGTCGCACAGGGCCGGCAATACAATATTGACCCCCTTGATTCTAAAGTATAAATCCTGCCTGAATTTCTTCTCTTCTATAAGTTGTGTCAAATCATGGTTTGTTGCGCTGATGACACGGACGTCCACCACAATTTGTTTATTCGAACCCACCGGTGTAATGATGCCGTCTTCAAGAAAACGCAACAGTTTCGCCTGCATAGCAAGAGGCATATCACCGATTTCATCCAGAAACAGCGTCCCTTTGTCAGCTATCTCGAATAATCCTTTCCTGTCATTAGCTGCGCCGGTAAACGCACCTTTGATATGTCCGAATAATTCGCTCTCGAGTAAAGTTATACTAAGGCCGGCACAATTTACCGGCTTAAATGGCTTGTCCCGCCGAGGTGAATTGTTGTGAATTGCTCTTGCTAACAGCTCCTTGCCTGTTCCGGACTGACCTTCGATTAAGACCGATATATTCGTCGGTGCCACGCGCCGCAACACCTCAAATATACCCGCAATTGTCGGATTTTTACCCCGCACACCCTCAAATTTAAACTCCTCTTTGTCTGCTTTGCCGCTTTTTGTTCCACGCTGGTACATATCATTATTTTTTGCCGCTGGCTTCTGTTTTTTGCGCCTTATTCAGTTCAGCAAGGGCGGCTTTGCGGGAAAGTTTGAATCTGCCCTGGTCATCAATCGCTAATAATTTCACCGGTATCAAATCGCCCGCTTTGCACACCTCTTCGACGCTCTTGACGAAACCATTGCTTAATTCGCTAATATGACACAGCCCCTCCACACCCGGAGTGATTTCAACAAATACCCCAAAATCCTTCACAGACACCACTTTTGATTGCTCGTATATCCGCCCCACTTCCGGCGGCTGTGTCATCGCTTCAATAATATCTTTGGCCTTCAGGTGGCCATCACCGCCAAGGCAACTTATGTAAATAGTCCCGTCCTCTTCGATTTCAATCTTTGTGTCGGTCTGTTCCTGAATACTTTTAATCATCTTGCCACCAGGTCCAATCACTTTGCCAATAAACTCAGGGTCAATTTCGATACTTAACAGTTTCGGTGCATATCTGCTTAATTCACCTCTGGGTTTACTAAGGACCCTGGACATAGCTTTTAAAATCTCTAAACGGGCTGCCTTTGCCCGTTCCATCGCCTCGACCATAATATTATGAACCAGCCCTTTGGCTTTAACATCGAGTTGTATTGCCGTAATGCCGTCAGCAGTACCAGCAACCTTGAAATCCATATCGCCGAAATGGTCTTCCTCGCCAAGGATGTCGGTCAGCAATTCATACCTGCTGTTTGCGTCACTAACCATCCCGATTGATATGCCGGCAACCGGTTTGCTGATTGGAACCCCGGCATCCATCAAAGCCAGTGTCCCCCCACAAACCGAAGCCATCGAGCTGGAACCGTTCGACTCCGTAATATCAGATACCACCCTGACGGTATATGCAAACTCCTCTTCTGGCGGCCTTACGGGCTTCAGCGCCCGTTCTGCAAGCGCACCATGACCAATTTCTCTTCGGCCGGGGCCGCGAATCGGCCGTACCTCCCCAACGGAAAATGGTGGGAAGTTGTAGTGGAGCGTAAAATTTTGAGTGTACTCATCCAATAAACCATCTATAATCTGAGCATCCCGGATAGTGCCAAGGGTTACGCTAACCACCGCCTGCGTCTCGCCGCGGGTAAATAATGCTGAGCCGTGTGTCCGCGGCAATATACCTACTTCGCAATCGATTTGGCGAATATCATCGTAGCCTCTGCCGTCGGGCCGCCTGCCCTCCAACAATAATTTGCGAACAACCTGGCCTTCTATCTTTTCGAGGATTCGTTTGAGCATCGCCTTGTTACATTTTGGTTCAGTGCCATCCACAGCTTCGCAGTATTCGGCGCTGACCTGTTCAAATAATTCTTCAACAGCGGTATTGCGCTCCCGCTTGTTTGGTATTTGCTTAAGCTCGTATACTTTATCTGCTATCTGTGAATGGATTTGCGAATGGACCTCCTCGTCAATTTCTATAAGTGGGATTTCCTTCTCAACACCGGCCTTTTCGCGGAGTTCCTCAATCATTTCACAAATTTCGACAACTGTTCTTTGTGCTGTCGCAACTGCATCAGCAATAACCCCTTCCGATAACTCCTTCGCATCGACCTCAATCATATTTAATGCTTCTTTATGACCACCAAGAAGCAGGTTTAAGTCACTCACATCCAGTTGCTTATGCGTGGGATTGACTACAAATTCCCCATCGATTCTACCTAATCTGCAGGCACCAGTCGGCCCTAAGAAAGGAATCTTGCTTATCGTAAGTGCTGCACTGGCACCTATCATTGCCAGAACATCAGGGTCGTTTACGTTGTCAGCGCTCAAAACGCTTGCAACAACCTGCACCTCCTGAAGATATCCCTCGGGAAACAATGGCCTAATCGGTCTGTCAATCATTCTTGCTGTCAAAATCTCTTTCGTGCTTGGCCTGCCCTCGCGTTTAATAAAACCACCCGGAAATTTACCTGCCGCACTGTGCTTCTCTCGATATTCAACGCTCAGCGGGAAAAAATCGATGTCCTCAGACCTCGGAGCTGATGTCACCACAGCAACAAGAACAACGGTATCACCGTATTGAACTATAACTGCTCCGTCTGCTTGTTTAGCAACTTTGCCGGTTTCGATAGATAATAGTCTTCCCCCGATTTGTCTTTCTACTCTACACACATCAAACATATACTACCCTCAATTATAAGTGCAAAAATCATAAGTTACTTCTGTAATCTGGCTCTTATACCCTCTCATTTTCTCAAACCGAGCCGGGATATAGTTTCTTGATAACGCTTGACGTCTTTTTTGCTTATGTATTTAAGCAATGCCGACCTCGTCCCGACCATTTTCAGTAAACCACGCCTGGATGCATGGTCCTTGTGATGAAGCTTAAGGTGGTCGGTAAGGTCGTTAATCCTTTTCGTCAACAGCGCAATCTGAACCTCGGGTGAGCCCGTATCCCCGTCGTGTGTCTTAAAATCGCCGATAATTTTCTCTTTCTCCTGCGCCGTTAGCATCTTTTGAACAAATCCTTTCCTGAATAGTTAATTGATAACTCAATAATCAATTAGAGCACTTATGTGCCCCTCAAACAACCTCACAGAATATTATAAAACACGAAGGCAGTATTATAGCCAGCCATTATCATATTTGCAAGTCTTTTCTGCAGCAAAGTTTAATTGAGACAAGATTCGTCATAACCAATAAAAAAGGTTGCTTTTCCTAAAAAATCAGGATGGCAAACGTAAGGTTAGTGGCCGATTACGATTGATATCCTAAACACCGGTAACAGGATGGTTGCCGCAATAGTTCCGATAATACCACCATTGTAATCGGATAAAAAAGAGGTCCTTTGGGCAATTGTGGATTTCGGCTGCTACTCGCTATTCTCGCTGTCCGTTGTTTGGGTTGTTCTCAAAACTTCCTCGATTGATATTATTCCCGCCCTTACCTTTTCAATACCATCTAAGTAAAGAGGGACCATTCCGTTTTGTAGTGCTTCGGTCCGCAGTTTCTTAAGACTCGCCCGGTCATTAATCATTTCCTTGATTTCCTCATCAGGTACAAACAGCTCATGTATGGCAATTCGGCCGGCATACCCCGTGTTCCGACATTTCTTACAACCTACACCACGGTAAAATTTCTCAACCTCACCACATAAATTCTCCACCATCTTTCTAATACTGCTGGGAGGCTCATACTCCGTCTTACAAGCCGGACATACCTTACGTACCAGGCGTTGTGCCAAAACAGCAATCAGCGAAGCACTTACAAGATAAGGGGCAACGCCAAGGTCCAGCAAACGCTTCACAGCACCGGGCGCATCGTTTGTATGCAAAGTTGACAGAACCAAATGACCCGTTAGTGCTGCCTGCACAGCAATATTTGCTGTGGTTTTATCGCGAATCTCGTCAATCATTATGATATCAGGGTCTTGTCTTAACAAACTCCGTAATGCCGTCGAAAATTGAAAACCAGCACTTTCGTTAACCTGAAATTGATTTATACCTGCTATATTGCACTCGACCGTATCTTCAACCGTGCAGATGTTAACCTCCTCGCTGTTTAATTCAGCCAGTGCAGCGTAAAGGGTGGTATTTTTCCCCGAACCGCTTGGCCCTGTTACCAAAACTATACCATTTGGAGATTGTATTACTTTCCTGAATAGACGGAGGTTCTCATAGGTAAATCCAAGAGATTCGAAGTTAAAGAGAATCTTCTGTGGGTCAATAATTCTGATAGCCATCTTTTCGCCGAAGTTACCCGGCATAACTGATACACGCAAGTCAATCCGTCTGCCTTCCATTAAAACATGAATATCACCGTCTTGAGGAAGTCGGTGCTGAGATATATCCAGCTCAGCCATTATCTTGATACGCGAAACAATCGCAGAATACATCTGATGCGGTGGACGCATCCTTTCATAAAGTTTGCCGTCCACCCTGTATCGGACACGTAGTTTCTTATCGTATGGCTCTATATGAATGTCACTGGCATTTTCCCGCACGGCGTTGTAAAGAAGGTAATTAACCAGTTTAATAACCGGTGTTTGGCCTGCTATATCTTCGAGATTACTCGTATCAGCCGTATACTTCTCTATTAGCGTAAAGTCTTCCAGTCCTTCCTCATCGATAATATCATCAATGACAAAGATATTCGCCGCCGGCAAATATGCCTCCAACGTGGCCTTGATATCCTTCGTCGTAGCGCAGACTATCTGCACCTTACAGCCGCTTATACGCTCTATTGCATCTATTAAAAATACGTTTGTCGGCTCGCTCACCGCCACCGTAAGCTTATCTCTAACCTTAAACAGGGGCAGGATGATATGTTCTTTGAGAAATTCCCTCGGCAAAGTATCGAGCACCTTTGCATCGCATATCTTCGGACTAACTTGGGCATAAGGCACATCATACGCCTCAGCAAGCGCCGAGGCTATCTGATTCTCCGTGCAGTAATTCATCTCGACCAAAAGCTCGCCAAGCAGCTTGCGATGCCCCTCCTCTTTTTGTTCTGCAAGGGCCTTTTCAATTTGCTCTTGGGTAACAACACCACGCCCTAACAGCAATTGACCAAGCTGCATCTTGTTTTCCACCGCTATCTGACCCATAACTTTCCTTATTAGCTCGTATTTCAATTATCAACAATCAACCGATACCTGTTCTTTACGCAAAACTCTTTACTGCCTCAGCAAGTTCTGCATAGCGGTCGAATTCATTTTCAAGTCGAGTAACTTCCAGAATTTTCGTGAGAGTTTCACCAAGTCCAGCCAATCTAAGCTGGCAGTTGTTCTCGTTGCAGTAATCCCTTACCCACAACAATTGTTCCAATCCCGCACTGTCAATGAACTCTACATCGCTCATATCAAGTACAATGCCGGCCTTGTGTGCGGTAATTATGTCGGTAATCGTATTTTGGAACAGTTTGATGGATTCACTGTCCAATTCGCCCTGCAACTCCACAACCGCAACATCGTTATACTCTTGTGTTCTAATCTTCATCTGACTAATGCCCCCACAGCAGCAGTACCATATTCTGATAAATTACCGCTCCCATAAATCTCAGTAAGCCTATCTCGCATAATATCCCAGAGTTGATGGACATCACTGTTGATAAATACCCTTCCTACTTTCTCGTCAAACTGTGTGCCCAATCCCCCTTCTATTTCCGCTCGTGCTTCTTCTACAGTCATCGCGCCCCTGTAAGTGCGCTTCGATGTCATTGCATCAAAGCTATCTGCCAGTCCGATAATCTTGCCCACCAGCGGTATCTGCTCGCTCACCAAACCATTGGGATAACCCTTGCCGTCGGCTCGCTCGTGGTGACACAATACACCCGGCACAATATCTCGCATCTGTTTTATCTCACTTAAAATACCTGCACCTATCGATGGATGTTTTCTCATGTGGTTCAGCTCTTGCTCAGTCAGTTTGCCTTCCTTACGCAACACCGATTCATCTATTCCCGTTTTTCCTATATCGTGCAGTAATCCAGCCAGATAAATCTTGTGTATCTGTTCTTCTTTTAACGGTTCTTCCCCGCCTATTCTCTCGGCAATCCATCGGGAGATAAACGCAACCCTTTCAGAATGGCCTCGCGTGTATGGGTCCTTCGCATCAATACTACTTGTTAACGCTTTTAACGAACCTATAAATAATTCTTCGAGGTCCTTAAATAGTCTCCCGTTATCGACAAAAATGGCACATCCGTTAGCCACCGAATTAAACAGTTTTACATCCGTGCTGTCGAAGTCCGGCTTATCGATTCTGTTTATTGCGACCATCAGTCCCGTTATAGAGTTGCCATTTTGTGCTCCCTCTGCAAAATGTGTCCCCGTTCTCTCTTTGCCCCAAAAAGGCACTACAATAATATTTTTTATGTTCTCCGGCCAATCATATTTGAAAGGTGAATCTACTTCACTGTCCAACAATGCCTCTTGTCCACTGTTTATTTCTTCTACTAATCGGTCTCTTAAAATGCCAGCCATTCGTTCATTTACATCTATCAATCCCAACCCGGCAGACAAAACCAACCGCTTTTCACTCTCTATGGTCTTTTCCAGCAGTATTGCCATACCCTCAACACCGACAATATCACTTAAGCTGTCACAAGCCATTTGAAGAAAGTTGGCATCTGGTTCAGTAATCTTCATATTTGTGCTGAGCTTGTGAAGCAGCACCAGTTCCTCATAGGTTTGTGCTAATTCATTACTGACCATTTCAATTTGTTTCTCGGCTTCTCCCACCACCTGAAAATTCTCTACCAGAAGCGCAAGCATCTCGCTAAAAATCGATTCTCTATTCTCGCATTGAGTATCCGGCATCGAGTATCCAGTATCGAGTAAAGCCACTCTAACAGCTTCGCCATCCAATTTCAGAACAACAGACAAAACTTGATTGCAAACTTGCGCCTCTGTCTCAGCACCATTTCTCTCGTTGCTTTGATTTAAAGCTCGCTGGCTCGACTTTTTTAACTGCTCCTGGTCGCTTTTAAATTTGCCGCCCTCGCACAGCAATATCACTTCGCTGTCAGCATCACAAACTGCGAAGTTGACCCCGAACTTGTTCACCTTACTCCCAAACCTTTGCAATTCGTGTAACTGTGACGGGCTTAAATCTCTTTCAATTGTATCCAGCATAGCTTCATCCAAAAAACGCATCATCATTCATTTCGCATTACCGCCCTCTGATACAGAATATCCTCGATGCTTCTTAACAGCTCCTTGGGACTAAATGGCTTACTGAGAAGCTCCGATATCTCCAGCTCTTCCTTTTCCTTATCTTCAACAGCAAAGCCTCTTGCCGTCAACATAATCACCGGTATATCTTTTGTCGTTTCGTTTTGTCGAAGTTTCCGCACAAGTTCCAGTCCTGTCATACCGGGCATCTGAAAATCCGTAACGATAATATCCGGCTTTTCTTTACAAGCCAGCGCAAAGGCCTCGGCACCGTTCTCCGCCGATAGCACCTCATAGCCGTTATTACGAAGCTTTATCGCTACCACATGAATGATATGTATCTCATCGTCCGCAACTAAAACCTTTCTTTCCGCCATTACCCTGTCTCCAAAAAAGTTCTTCGTATCTCAAGCAAGATATGCTTCACACTCCCACTACACCTGCGGTCGTCAAAGGCAGCTCAAAGCCGAATGTGCTGCCTGCGCCGGGTTTACTTGTAACGAATACCCGGCCATTATGAACTTTTTCAACTATTTGTTTAACAAGGTTAAGTCCCAACCCTGTCCCTTTCGCTTGTTTCTCATTTGTACCAACCCTGTAAAACTTATCAAAGACATGTTCGATTTCATCTTCAGGAATCCCAACTCCCGTATCAGTTACACTAACTCGTGCCAGCCCTGTGATTTCGTCAACCTCGGTTTCAATTTTTATCGAGCCTCCGCAGGGAGTATACTTAACTGCGTTACTGAGCAGATTAACGACAGCCTGTGAAATCATATCCTTATCCACATACACTTGGTTGAAAACAATCGGATTTTGTCCAATAATCTTGATATTCTTCTCTTCGGCGTAGCTTCTTATCATTTGCAACTGTTCTTCTATTAGTATTGTCAGGCTGACAGGGCTCTTTTCTACCTTTATCAGACCCGATTCTATGCGAGAAGTATTCAGTATATCTTCAATCAGCCGATTCAGCCTTTTCGCTTGATTTTGAATCACGGAATAAAATTCTTTTCTTGTCTGTTCGTCGTCCGCCTCGCCATCTACCAGCATTTCAGAATAGGCGCTGATGGAAGCAAGGGGAGCTTTTAATTCGTGCGAAACGTGATTTACAAAATCGCTTTTCATCTGTGATATTTCTTTCTCACGTGTAATATCGTGCAGCACTGCAACAACCCCGCAAACACGCTTTCCCTCGCCGTAAACACACGAAACAATGCAGTCGAAAGTTTTTGCCCCTTCCTCGTTTGAAAAATCAATTTCGCGTCTTGTATGTCGCACCTTACTTTGTCTGCTTTGACATAGAAAATCTACAAATTCATTTTCACCTGTTTTCGTTTTTTCACTGCTGACAAGCTCGCTGATAGGTTTGTGCTGTGAACTTTTATAATCGAAATTAAAAAGTTTACCGGCCGCATCATTTGCCATCAACAGCTTGTCAAATTCATCAATAACGATAACAGCATCGCGGATACTGTATATAATCGCATCAGTGTTTCTTTTTTCTCTTCGCAGCAGTTGAATCTTAAGTTGCAAATCCTTGATTTGCTCTTCGAGTTCTTCTATATAACTTCTGTTACCATCAAAACGTTTATTGATCACTTCGCTCAGTTCAATTACTATTTTGTTATTGCCTGGTTTGATACGACTTGATTGCTTTTCTCCGAGCTGTTGGGTTAGGGACGTGATGCCCCTAACCAGTCTTAGCCAATGCCAGCCAAACCAAACCACGCCCGCAGCCGCAGCAAAGTAGCACACCGGCCAAACAAAAACATAACCGGCAGAACGCAAACCAGCTTCGGCACTCGAGTAATACCACCTGGCGAAGCCCTCTGCGAATAAACTACCCGCAACAATACCTGTGACTATAACATATAGGTTTCTCGCCGATTTCAATTCTGCCTGAGCAAGCTTCGCTGTGGCTTTTGCAAGCAAATGCGTGGCAATAAAATTCCACACCGTCATAACCACGAATATACCGACCAGGTTGACATATTTTGTGCGATGACCAATCTGCCGCCGTCTGCCTCTCTTATACCATGTTGGAAGAAAATCAATTTCCTTCATAATTATTGCAGTCCTTACCCCAGCCCTTAAGACTAAGTCCCACTGCTACCGCCCACTCACAAAGTAAACCTCGCCTGTCACTATCAAAATTTACATTCGTCATATCTAAGCCTCTCAATGGCTGAGCAACCTCAATCTCAACAGCTAGGTGTCGCCTCAAAACATTAAGTAAAATTTTCTCGTTCCCTTCCCCTCCGGAAAGAACTGCTCGCTCAACACGCTTGCCCCTGAATGTCACTGTATAATATCTTAAACACAGCGATATCTCTCTTGCCAGCTCCTTAGCGGCTGCACTTATTGCATCAACTATTACCTGTCGAGTCGATATGTCGAGAGGGCTTCGACAGAGCGCTTCGAATGATCTCTCGTCCCGGCGAAGCCCCGGGCCGTAGCCGGGCAGCTGAATGTCCTCTGCCGAATGTCCATTCCCATTTTGCCCTTCTTGCCGAATCGGAACCTGGCTGCTCTGCCACGTCGGGTTTGACTCCAGCACACCAAGGCCTGTTTCTGCCCTTATCGTGCTTTCCGTCCGCAGCTTCTCTCGTAGTATCTCAGCTTCGTCGATG
>Ga0315543_1000948_pt1 | contig 33171 bp, 30 predicted proteins | sample SalMarSW160210MG_2_FD_203098 | JGI IMG/M metagenome (GOLD analysis project Ga0315543, IMG submission 203098) | Salt marsh sediment microbial communities from the Plum Island Ecosystem LTER, Massachusetts, United States - Salt Marsh Sediment SW1601-210 ... | reverse complement strand
TCTTTATGTTGTTTTAAATAAAATAAACCTTATCTCAACAATACGTATTTAATTTATATAGATTGATAATATAGTCAAGCCCTGAACAATAGCTTTTTTTATGACAGAAAGCAATAAAAAATATAGCGAATCCAATGCCAATGTCTAAAGTCTGATGACCGTTAACACAAAGCTCCTCCACACCCATTTTTTTATTTATTGTTTTTACTAGATCCCACTCCCCAAATCTTAAATCCTAAAAAAAGACAGAATTAACAAGATTTACCGGATTTTTTATTTGTTTTTTTTAAAAGACCCGAAACTAGAAACTCATAACTTGTAACTATAATTCCATAAATCTTTATCGGGAATCCAGTATTTTTTGTGCTTCTTCTTTATCACATTCCATTATATATTGGACACCACTTATCTCACTCGCTTCATGTGTTAAAGCAGCAATATCGTCTTGAGTGATATATTCCAATGCAAACTTACGACAGCCCGCCATAATCTGCCTCAATCCTTGATTTAATCTCTCCATATAGGTATATAGACCCATTGCGCCTGTCGGAAGATTTTCGAAGTCGCTTCCGAGTTTTCTCTTAAGTGCTGGTGCTGTAACAAATATCTCTTCAGGCGTATTTCCAAATCTTTCAATATATACAGGAACCATTCCCTCATTGATTGTTTTTCCGATCGTCTTTCCCACCATAGCCGCTGCAAGCGGAGCCCTCGCCATACCTATTAATTTAAAGTATGGAGAACCAAGTGACAATCCTTTCAACATCTGGTCCTCAAATGCAAATCCACCTGCTATAGCAATATCCGGAACATACTCCCCCTTCTTGGCAAGTCCATCAACATATTTGTAGAGTAAAGAATGCAATTCGACCTCCGGTACACCCCATTCGTTCATCATTCTCCAGGGACTCATACCTGTTCCACCACCGGCAGCATCTACTGTTAGCAAATCAATCTCTGCCTTTGATGAAAATTTAACTGCTCTTGCCAAGTCTACAGGTCTGTATGCACCTGTTTTTAGGAAAATGTGTTTCGCGCCCAAATCTTTGAGTTCTTTCACTCTCTTCAAAAAACTTTCCTCAGTTACCATGCCTACTCTAGAATGTCGTTCGAATTCTTTAAAATTGCCCTTTTCAAATGCCTTGATAATATCCGGGTCTGTTGGATCAGGTAGGACAATGTATCCTCTCTTTTTAAGGAGTTGCGCTCTTCCTAGATCCTTGATTTTAACTTCACCACCTATGTTTTTTGCTCCCTGCCCCCATTTTATCTCAACAGCATCAACATCCAGTTCAGAGATTGCATATTCATGCACGCCTAAATTTGTGTCCTCTACATTCGCCTGGACAATTATTGCACCATATCCATCCTGCTGCCATTTTTTGTAGAGTTTTACTCTCCACTCAAGATCCGTTGAATGCTTTACTTTTCCATCAACAATTTCAGATTCAGGGTCCATCCCGCACACGTTTTCGCCGATAGTTAAGGGTATACCTGTTAACGCCGCACCTATTGCCAGTCCTTCCCAGTTGTTTTTCGCTATGGCTGTCGAACCTAAACCAGGTATAATTACTGGCATTCTGAGTTTGATATCCTTATTCTTTCCAATTCGCGTTTCTATATTTACATTTGAGAATAACGCTTCATCGCTGTCAGCCTTTATTCCTTTAGCACCTACGATTCCTCCGAGTATTGTGAAATGAGACAGGTCAACAGGATAGATTTTTTCACTTGCAGAAGTAATGATTCCAAAAGGTTGGGGATAAATTACTTCATGGCCTCGATAGGCGGATTTGCCTATTTCGCACATCCCTATACATCCGTCTACACAGGTTGCGCACATTCCACTCATCGAATTTATTGCCCCTTCAGTTCTATTTTTTGTCAGCGTTGCCGCTGTTGCGTTAATCTTTGTTAAAGACATTTTTTTCCTCCGTATTACTTGTAGATTTATTTTTTCTTGACTCCTCTAACAAACATGCAGCACATGGGTCCAAATAACAGTTAACATCTTCATACACATCAAGACATGGATATTCAATATTAAGACATCCTCCACACACAACACCCGGCGGTTCGGGACCCTGACATCTGAGCTCGCATGCCGGGCAGATATACATGCACGCGCCGCATGTTCTGCATACATCAGATTTAATATCAAATGGCGTCGTTATTTTTCTTTCTTTGCCTCTGTTTACAAAACCTATTGCCCGTGCATCCATCTGTTCTTCACACATTCTTGTACAAAGACCACAAAGTATGCAGTCATCGCTTTTTAACTTGAATCTTACACTGGTCACATTGTATTTGGATGCCAAATCCTGAATGGTTTTTGAAGTATGACATCTTGCGAGCATAAGTTCTATTATTAATTTTCTGTAATTTATAACCTTTTTAGAATGTGTTCTAACTACCAATCCTTCTTCTACCGGGTATGTACAGGATGAAACGAATTTTGCGTTTTTTCCTTCACCAATTTCCACTATACAAAGTCTGCAGGCGCCATAATCCGAGAGACCGTCATGATGACATAATGTCGGGATTTCTATCCCATAAAACTCAGCAGCTTCCAATATTGTCCAACCCTCTTCCACCTGGACTTCCAGTCCATTAAGTTTTATCTTTACCACTTTCTACCTCTTCTTTAAACTGCTTTTTCCCATCCTCAGTTTCTAAATCGCACCTAACACAGCGCCTTGCCTCTCTAATAGCAGCTTCTTCGGTAAAACCTAACTCTACCTCATCGAAATTGTTAACCCTTTTACTCACTGATAAATATGGCATTGCTTGTCTTTCTGCTTCCATAACCTCTTCTTCTGTCAGTTCAACTGGCTCTACATACATTGATGGTCTAATTATTTTGTATTCTCTTACCAACGGCTTACCCTGCAGATACTTATCGATCATTTCTGCAGCTATTTTACCGGACGACATAGCTTCTATCACTGTGTTGGGGCCCTTTACAACATCTCCTCCGGCAAAAACACCGGCTACACTTGTAACGAATGTCTCATGATTTACTACTATAGTGTTGTGCTTACTTATTTCAAATTTGTTTCTGTCAAGGAAAGAAACATCCGGTTGTTCACCTATAGCTACTACTATCAGAGAGTCGATTTCAACAACAAACTCTGAACCCTTAATCGGAATCGGTCTTTTTCTGCCGGATTCATCCATTTCCCCCAATTTCATCTTAATGCATTCAACCCCGGTAATTTTTCTATTTTTAGTCAAAATCTTTACAGGTGCTGTCAGTAACTGCATCTCGATTTTTTCTTCGATAGCTGCATTTACCTCTTCCTTGATCGCAGGCATCTCATTTATTGTTCTCCTGTATATTATAAAGACCTTTTCACAACCCTTTATACGGTTAGCGGCCCTGGCAGCATCAACAGCAGCATTACCTCCACCAATGACACCAACTCTTTTACCTATTTTAACCTCTTTTCCAAGGTTTATATCCTTCAAAAAATCCATAGCATGCAGAACACCAGCAGCATCTTCATTCGGGATACCTAACTTCAAAGATTTGTGTGCGCCAGTTGCAATGAATATGGCGTCGTACTTGTCTCGAAGTTCATCAAAAAGAATATCCTTTCCTACAGTAACATTGGTTTTGATTTCCACTCCTGCATTTCTGATATTCTCAATATCTTTATTTAAAATCTTCTTAGGAAGCCTGTAATCCGGTATGTATGCATACAACGCGCCACCAACGACAGGCAAAGATTCGAAAATAGTAACGGTATATCCTTTCCGAGCAAGATAATAACTCGCTGTAAGCCCGGCGGGTCCGGAGCCAATAACAGCAACTTTTTCTTTCTTTGGCTTTTCAGTTTTACAAGAAGGTTTAAATCCCTCTCTTAAAGCGTAATCTGTAACAAATCTTTTAAGTCCTCTGATAGATATAGGGTCGCCGAATTTACCCGATTGGCATTTGAATTCGCATGGATGATGACACACCCTGGCACAAACAGACGGCAGGGGGTTATCTTTCCAGATTATATCGAATGCCTCTTTGAATCTTCCTCTGGCAATCAGTGAAATGTAAACAGGAACTTCTGTATCTATAGGACAAGTATGCTGACAGGGCGAAGAGATGATTTCTTTACATACCGCGGCGGGACAATTTTTGTATTTAATATGCTGCTCATATTCATCTTTGAAGTATCTGATAGTCGAAAGCAAAGGATTCGGAGCGGTCTGCCCAAGCCCACACATGGACGTATCTTTGACAAGTTCACCTAATTCTTTCAATAGTTCGATGTCTTCTTCCTTTCCTGTTCCCTCAATGATACCGGTAAGTATTTCAAGCAATCTCTCAATACCTTCTCTGCAGGTAAGACATTTGCCGCAGGATTCCTCCTGAAGAAACTCAAGAAAGTATTTCGCGGTATCAACCATGCAAGTATCCTCATCCATCACAACCATACCACCGGAACCCATTATAGACCCAAGTGCCTTTAAACTCTCATAATCAACAGGCGTATCTAAAAATTCTTCAGGTATACATCCTCCTGACGGTCCTCCCGTTTGGACTGCTTTAAACTTCTTACTCTGAGGTATACCCCCTCCGATATCGTACACCATCTCCCTCAACGTTATACCCATAGGAACTTCAACTAAACCCGTATTGTTTATCTTTCCAACCAACGAGAATATTTTTGTACCTTTGCTTCCTTCTGTTCCAATTTCCGAGAACCACTCTGCGCCGTTGTTAATAATCAGCGGTACGTTCGCCCATGTTTCAACATTATTTATATTCGTCGGCTTTCTCCATATTCCTTTCTGAGCAGGAAACGGTGGTCTCTGTCTTGGCTCACCCTTCTTTCCCTCTATTGACGCTATAAGCGCTGTCTCTTCACCGCATACGAACGCGCCAGCTCCTGTAATCACATCTATATCAAAATTAAAATCTGTACCAAGTATCCCTTTGCCAAGCAATCCGTAGTCTTCCATCTGGGTTATAGCTATTTTAACATTTTTTACGGCAAGAGGATACTCATGCCTGACATATATGAACCCTTCACTCGAACCAATAGCATATGCTCCAATCAGCATTCCTTCTAAAACAGAATGAGGATTTCCTTCCAGAAGGCTTCTATTCATATAGGCACCGGGGTCTCCTTCATCGGCATTACAAACAATGTATTTTACGTCACCCTTAGCCTTTCTGCAAAACTCCCATTTGATACCTGCCGGGAAACCAGCTCCACCCCTGCCACGTAAACCCGATTTTTTCACCTCATATATTATCTCTTCAGGTTTCATTGTTTTGAGAGTTTTGCAGAATGCCGAATATCCACCAATTCCAATATAGTCCTCTATCTTATTGGGATCAATCAATACATTACTGGCTAAATGCGTTCTGACCTGTTTCTGGTAAAAGGGGATATCTTTTTCATATTTAATATTTTTACCGGTTTTTGGATCAACATACAGCAAACGATTAATAACTTTTTTATTGATAATAGCTTCAGATACAATTTCCTCTGCATCTTCCGGTTTAACACTTTGATAGAATATATTTTCAGGATTAACAATAACTATAGGCTCTACCTGACAAAAACCGTGACAGCCTGTTATCCTTGTATTCACCTTTTTGTCCAAATTGTGTTTTTTTAGCGATTCCCTTAATGCATCAATAACAGCTAAAGATCCTTTAGCTTGACCACACGTACCAGATGACACTATTAGACACAACTCATTAGATTCATTTTTTTTAGATTCACGAATTTCACCACACAATGATTCAAATTCACCTATATCCGAAAATCTCATATTCATTATGCATTCTCACTCTTTTTGTATTTATTTAAAATTGTACCTACCATTCTTTGTGTTACATGAGAATAATAAGTATTACCTATGACTACAACTGGACCCAATGCACAGCATCCAAGACATCTAACAGTTTCTAAGGTGAATAGTTTGTCTCCTGTCGTTTCGCCAACATCAATGTCCAGTCTTCTTTTAACTTCATCAACAATCCTTTGCCCCCCTCTCACATGGCAGGCTGTGCCAACACATACATTTATAATATGCTTTCCTCTTGGCTTCAAACTGAAAACTTTGTAAAACGTGGCTGCGGAATAGACCTGTATAAGCGGAATATTTAGTCTATTTGCTACGGTTACAAGAGCTTCTTTTGGAAGATAATTGTACTCCGATTGAATATCTAACAGTATGGAAATCAATGAATCGTCCTCATTATTCCATTTATCCAAAATAGATTCAACAGATATTAATGATTCCATCACAACGATCTCTCATTTAATCGAGATAAAGTGATTCTAAAAGGATTCAACTCTTCCATTAATTCGACCTCCTTCGAAGGACAAATTCGCACTACTCTCCAATTCGACTATTTATAAATTCAAGTTCGAATATATACACGTTATAAATAATGTCAAGGCTAAAATTCGTTTTTTTATGAATTTTTATTCAATTCTATATGAATAATTCAAGAAATAAAGATTTTAAACTATCCAGAAAAAAAATTATAAACCACGAAACACACTAAATACACGAAAAAAACAAATAAATTTAAAAAATCACCAAAGAGGACACAGAGAAGGAAGAACACACCGAGACCACAGAGAAAAAATAGTTTTGTTTATTTAAAACCCAACCCAGAACACCAATAATTAGCCACTGATTTTCACGGATTAACATGGACTTCCCAACCTTTCATCCCTAAATACTTTTTTTTAAAAAAAATTTTTCTATCAGTGTTTATCTGTGTTCATCCGCGGCTATTTTCATTTTTTATGATTATCATTTTGCTCTTTGATATTTGATATTTAATTTATTAATCAAGCATAAGAAATAAAAACAGGCTAACGGACGTTAGCCTGTTTTTATTTCTTATGGTAATTAAGCCTACTACACCCAGCCTCTTATTTTCATCGCATCAACGACTCTCTTAACCGCAACCATATAAGCGGCAAGCCGGTTGTGTACTTTCTCATTAGCTCTCATATCATGAACAGCGTGAAAAGCTTTAGTCATATGTTCATCAAGTTCATTGTAAACCCTCTCAAGAGGCCAGTAATAACCTGCCTCGTTTTGAACCCATTCAAAGTAAGAAACGGTTACTCCACCTGCATTTGCAAGAAAATCGGGAATAACATAACAATTATTATGGTGAAGAATTTTATCTGCTTCAGGAGTTGTCGGACCGTTAGCAAGTTCTACACTTATCTTAGCTTTGATCTTACTTGCATTTTTTTCGGTTATAACATTTTCCAAAGCTGCCGGTATAAGCACATCTACATCAAGCTCAAGTAATTCTTTATTACTTATTTTATCTCCGTCTAACTTAATAACACTGCCTTTTTTTAATTTAGTGCTTATGCATTTCTTTGCTTTTAAACCGCTCTTATTCAATATTGCACCTTTCGAGTCAGATATGGCTATCACTTTGGAACCGAACATTTCTTCCACCAGAGAATGAGCATACTGTCCGGCATTACCATATCCTTGAATTGCAACTGTTGCTTTAGAAAGATCTATGTCGTTTATATAAGCGGCTTCCCTTAAAACAAACATTCCGCCTCTTGCTGTAGCATCTCCCCTGCCGAGTGAACCGCCGACATTAATCAACTTTCCGGTTATCACTCCGGGAGTGTTATAACCGGTTATATTTGAATATTCATCCATCATCCATGCCATAATCTGCGGCGTAGTGTAAACATCCGGAGCGGGAATGTCTTTCTTTGGGCCTATAAACCTGCCGAGAGCTCTGATATAACCCCTGGCAAGACGCTCTTTCTCACCCTCGGACATTTCTTTTGGATTACAGATAACACCACCCTTACTTCCACCATAAGGGATATCAACTACAGAAGTCTTCCATGTCATCCAGGCCGCGAGAGCCCTGACTGTATCTATAGTTTCTTCGGGATGCCACCGTATACCGCCTTTTGTAGGTCCACGAGCGTCATTGTACTGGACCCTGAACCCCTGAAATACTTTTGTGGTACCGTCATCTATTTTAACCGGTATAGTAACATGAAGTTCACGCATCGGCCACCTTAGCATCTCGTGAGTACCCGAATCGAGCTTAAGAAGCTTTGCAGCTTCATCTAACTGAGCCTGCGCGATTTTAAAAGGATTTAACTCTTCCATCAAATTAACCTCCTTCAAAAGCTATTTTTTTACCTACTCCCCAATTCAATCCCTTACAATTAAATCGAATATACATAAGTTACAAATATTGTCAAGGGTAAAAATTCATTATTTGTGAATTTTTATTCAATTTTTTCCGAATAATTTAAATCATAGCGCGGCAAAGCCGCTATTTTGCCACAAAGACACAAAGCCCCATTGCACCCAACCCAAATAATTAGACGCAGATTAAAAAAGATTGACAGGATTTATTATTTCGTTTTTTAAAACTTAGCTCAACACCCTAAATCAATCTCACAGGGAGATGTCGAGGACATGTAGCCCATACCACTTTTATTTTGTCGACGTTTCATCTGAAAAAATAAAAATTAAAGGGGATGAGTGGGTTTAGCGTTCTCTGTGCTCTCTGTGGTTAAAAAATTGGAGGTAGTATGGTGGAACATTACCATTGACAACTTCGTCTTGAATTATATACTTTAATATGAAAATTGAGGCGCCTTTATTCTTGCTTGGATGTACTTTTGTAAGCATAGGAATTCTATTTATGTTATTTGCTAAAATTCCATTCTTTTCGCGTTTACCGGGAAGCATAGTAATTGAGAGAAGAAATTTTGTATTTCTCTTCCCCCTGGTTTTCTGTATTTCTGCTTCTATAATTCTAACGTTGGCACTAAATTTATTTTTTGCCAGAAAATAGAGGCGGAAAGTGAAAACGGATTCTCTTGTTATTATCCCAACTTATAATGAGAATGATAACATTGCATCTATCATTAAAGAAGTTCTACTTCAAGGAAACGAATTTGAGGTCTTGATTGTTGATGATAATTCTCCCGATGGCACCAGCAATACCGTTAAAAAAATCCAAAAAAGGGAATCTGACAAAAAGAACAAAAGAGTACATTTAATCCAGCGGGAAAAGAAAATGGGGTTAGGAAGCGCCTATATTGCCGGTTTCAAGTGGGCATTGGAAAGAAATTATGATTTCATATTTGAAATGGATGCCGATTTCTCCCACGATCCTTCTAACCTTGTAAAATTACAAAAAACCCTAATTGAAGATAAAATGGATCTTGTACTTGGCTCGAGGTACAAAAAAGGCGTCAATGTAATAAACTGGCCTATGTCGCGCCTTATCTTAAGCTATTTTGCAAATATTTTTGCTAAAACGGTAACCGGGGTACCTCTCACCGATCTTACCAGTGGTTTTAAGGGCATAAGAAAATCTGTCCTTGAAAATCTAAATTTTGAAAAATTTGATGCCGAAGGATATGGATTTCAGATAGAAATCCATTTTTACACATATTGGAAGAGATTTAAAATCAAGGAAATTCCCATTGTTTTCGTCGAACGCAGAATTGGAAATTCCAAAATGTCAAAAAAAATCGTATGGGAAGCTTTCTGGCTGGTCTGGAAGTTGGGGTTACGCAGATTAATTAAAAAAATATGACCCTTATTATCGGGATTGTAAACTATAACACAAAAAAGGATTTAAAAAAATGTATAAAATCAATACTACAGAAACCTCCAGAGTGTAGCTTCCGAATCATTATTGTGGATAACAATTCGAAAGACGGAAGTAAAATATTTCTAAAACAAATAAAACAAAAAAATATTAAGTACATTTTAAATAAGGAAAACAGGGGATTTGGTGCAGCGTGTAATCAGATAGCAAAAACGCAGAATTCTTCCTATATTTTATTTTTAAATCCCGATGTTGAAATTAGAAAAAATTCGATAGATAAACTTATAAATTTTTTAAAAAAGAATGAAAAAGTAGGTATAGTTACGGGGAAATTACTTTTCCCCGATGGTTCCCTCCAACTTTCTTGCAGGAAATTCCCTACGATTCTAAGAGCTCTTTTTGGGAGGGAGTCAACCTTGCGAAAAATTTTTCCCAATAACATGATTTCAAAAGAATACTTGATGTCGGAGCTTGATTACAATAAAATCCAATTTCCTGATTGGGTGAGAGGCGCTGTGATACTTTTTAAAACAGATATTTTTGAAAAAATCGGCGGTTTTGACGAAAAATTCTTTCTGTATTTTGAAGATACGGACATTTGCCTGCGTCTCAGAGAAAAAGGCTATAAAACAGCATATCTACCTGAAGCTGTTTTTTACCACAAATTGGGATCAAGCACAAAAAAAGAACAGTTAAAAACAAAAATTATCCATAATATATCTATGTTTCATTATATTAAAAAAAATATGAATTATAATTTCATCTTTCTTTCTTTCCTTTTCATCGCTCTGATAACAAGACTTATTTTTGTTTTTATGGTATTATCTATAAAGGATATGAAAAAATGATTCAAGAAAAAAAGCACTATATAAGATTCACGATAACTTTATTTGATATCATTATCTTGATATTTACCTACTGGTTAACAGTAATAATCAGAGCAAATATACCCTCCTCAACAGGACAAATCACCGAATGGTACTTTTCTTATTACGTAAAAATATTTCCAATCTTTTTAATCACATTCGCACCCGTCATATACCTCAACAATTTAACTTTGCAGAATTTTCCTGTTGATAAATATAATTTCTATTTAAGAACAACTCTCTCGTTTCTAATAGCCATTGCAATATATATAGTCATACTTTATTATTTTAAATTATTCAATCAGAGTCGTGTTGCTCTTTTATTCTTTGGACTTTTCTCGGTAACTCTTATGATATTAAATAGAGAATTGATTTCAAAAAATCCTAAGAACTCGATAAAAACGATTGTGTTTGGGAAAGTAAAAGCCGCAAAAGAGCTTGAAACCTTATTTTCACTTCACGATTTTTTTGGGATAAAAATAGTAGAAGTGCTCAATAAAGTTCCTGAAAATTTAACGGAACTTTTGAAAGATGAACCTATCGAATGGATTATAATTACGGAAAAAACCCACAAAAAATATATCAACAAACTCGAGAATCTTGGGATAACCGTTTCTTATTATCTAAAAGAAGTATTTGGAAGCATACCCGGTTTTGTTTCTCTTGAAACTTCTTTACCATCACCAATAATCACTTTTCACCCCTTCCCACCCCATTATGCGGGATTATTTATTAAATATACATTAGACCGAATATTGTCTTTCATGGCAATATTTCTTTTGTTTCCAATATTCGTTATAATCACCATTTCAATAAAATTAACTTCAAAAGGAGCTGTAATATATAAACATCCCAGAGTAGGTTTAAATGGGAAAATTTTTTCTATGTTTAAATTCAGAACAATGTTTGAAAATGCCGACGAAACAAAGAAAAACCTACAACATTTAAATAAAATGGATAAGGTAGTATTTAAAATAAAAAACGATCCGAGAATAACAAGAATCGGAAGACTTCTCAGGCGTTTCAGTCTTGATGAACTACCTCAATTATTTAATGTCTTAAAAGGAAATATGTCACTGGTTGGGCCCAGACCCCCTCTAATTGAAGAAGTGAACCAATACGAAAATTGGCAAAGGAAAAGACTATCTATAAAACCGGGATTAACCTGTCTATGGCTAATAAATGGACGTTCCGATTTACCATTTGAGGAATGGATGGAACTCGATTTGGAATACATAAATAACTGGTCATTAAGCCTGGATTTCTTCATTCTCTTAAAAACAATCCCGGTTATTTTATCAGGAAAGGGAGCTTATTGAATTTTTTAATTCTACTTTTATTTTTTAACACTTCAGAAAATAAACAGTTAAAGAAACTCAGAAACTTTTATCAGCTACCGCTGTTAATCGAACCTTCATTTGTGAAAAAGGAAGAAGCCTATTTAAATCTAGCTGTTATAGATATAAGGCTTAATGAATTAGAAAGAGCTTTGAATGAGGCAAAAAAAGCAGAATACTATGATAGAAAAATCGAAGCCACTTATCTCGAAGGAGTTATTTATCACCTCAAAGGAGATAATGAAAAAGCTACTTTAAAATTTAAAGAACTTAACCAGTGGGAATATACCTGCTTTTTAGAAAACCTTTACCTTCTTTCTATGGAAAAAGGGTTACCTCCTCAAATGGTAAAAACTCTACCTGACTCTCTCAGTTTTTATTTTATTTTTTATGAAAAAGATACATCGAAAATTTTAAACCAGATAGACAACTCAATTCTGCCTCTGTGGCAAAATTTTCTTGGAAGAGGTTACTTATGTTACAAAAGAGAAAAATTTAGAAGAGCTTTAAATTATTTTAATGAATCTTATAAAATCCAACCCGCCAAATATACCGGCATATATATAATCTCTACGCTATTTCAACTTAATGAATTTGATAGCCTTTTATCTTTTAAAGCAAAGCATTCTATAAATACCCCCCTAACAAATTATCTCGAAGGTGAAGTCTTCTATAAAAAAGGAGAAATAGAAAGGGCGCTAGAAATTTTTCTATCCGATACCAATTCTAAATATAAAACGCATGCTATTTTCGGAGCGGGATGGAGTCAATATCATTTGGCAAAATATTCAAAAAGCGCTAAATTATTTGAGAGGTTTCTTGAAGTTTACGAAGAAAAAGAATTAGAACAATATGCCTTATATCGTCTTGCGCGTGCTCAACTTAAACAAGGCAAAGTTGAAAGCCTGGAATACTTTAAAAGAATAGTGAAAGAATACCCTGATTCTCCCCTTAGAGACGATGCCTGTCTCCTCCTTGGTAAAATCAACTTTTTACTCAACAATTACGAAGAAGCAATTAAATGGTTAAATCTCTTCACAAAAGAGTTCCCTTCATCTCGTTGGGCACCAAATGTCTATAAATACCTTGGGGAAATTTTCAAAAATAAGGAAGAGTACGATACAGCTTTAAATTACTATGAAAAAATATTATCACTCAGCTGGGCTTCTTCAGATTTGTTTGACGAAGCAAGATATAGTATAGAGGAAATCAAATGGAAAAAAGGTGAATATCCCACAAAGATAAATATGTATAAAGCTTTCACAAATAAGTATCCTGAAAATCGAAGGACTCCATCCTTGCTTTTAAAAATAGGTGAATACTACCATGCGGCAAAAAGATACGATTTAGCAATTCAATATAACAATAAAATCCTATTAAATCATTCCGAATCCGAAGAAGCGAATGAATCCCTATTAATTCTTGTAAAAATTTACCGGGAGATGGGTGACAGAAAAAGTGCTATTGAGTTACTAAAAAAAGGGTTACAGGAAAGACCGGAATTAAACAATGAAATAAACCTGAAACTTGGTGAGATTTATTACGAAGCCGGCGAATTAAAAAAATCAATCAAATATTACAAAGAAGTCACCTCAAAAATTCTCAAACCCTATACTCTATATCAAATCAGTATAATTTATCAAGAACTCGGTCTTTTTAAAGAAGCTCGAATACCTTTAAAAAATATCATAGATAATTTTCAGGGATCGGAATACTTAGACGAAGCTTATTTACTTATCGCAAAAACTTATATGCATGATGGCTCTCTAAAAAAAGCAATTGAAATCTTAAACGAAGGTTTAGCAAAATTAGAACATAAAGAAATAGGACCTTTGCTTTCCTTCAAAGCTGAAATCTACTGTGAATTCAAAGATGAAGAAGCTCTCGACTTATATTTAGAAAGCGTCAAATTAACTTATGATAATAAAAGGAAAATAAAAATTTTAGAAAATGGTAGAAAATGTGCAATAAGACTTAACCGGTACGATAAGGCTGAAATGTTCGAAGACCTTATAAATGAACTTAAATTCCCAAAAGAATAAAATGAACCACGAAAAGAAACAAAGAAACAACGAATTACACCCCGATACAGTCATTCTTCCTTACGGGGCTGGCAAATAACACAAATCAATTAAAAAAATTTACCACAGAGGACACAGAGAAAAAGACACACAGAGCACACAATACTCCAATAATAGCCACGGATGTACACAGATTTAATATATATTTTTTTGATTTAACAACAATAAAGGATAGGGTGGTTGGGTAATCTTGTGTTAATCTGTACAATCTCGTGGTTACTAGTTATTTCACCAGATCTGATAAATTTTTTACTATTTTATCCAGAGAGGGTACATCGAAGAATTTTTTCCCGGAAATCAAGTTTGCAACTGACTGATACATCTGGGAAACCGCTTTTTTCAACTCCTTCGGCAAAGGCTCAGGGGAAATCTTTATAAGAGACTTCCAATCCTTAAAATTCTTTTCTTTTGCTTTTTTAACTTCTTTGTACCATTTGGACTTTCTGTAGTGTTTACGTAGTATTTCCTTACTTAAAGCAATCTCATTAAAAAGGAATCGGCATTCATCAAGTGTTCCCAATGCATCAACCACCATAATAAAACCTCTATCATCCATTGCAAATTCAAGTTTTCCGTCCTGATTAACAATACCGGCTTTCTCCGTTACTTCTGTAATAATATTACTAACATTTAAAAGCATACTCTTTATTTCTTCGATCTGGTCGGTGTCAAGATTGGATAACCGCCTTGCTTCTTCCCACGATAAATATCTATCAGTTTCTTCCAATTTTGTCGATACATCCAGAATAGGTTTTTCTAAAGAGACATTGGGAGTTATTTCATGTTCGTATTTAATCTCTCCCCTGTTGTATCTTTCCCAGAAAGAAGAACCTTCGGGTACAGAATTCCTATAAATGCATTCCAGGGGAATGAGAAAATTCTTTAAGACATTTTTGTAAACAGAATAATCATATTCTCCATTTTTTATCTCAGGTTTTACCACACGAACAAGTTTAACTTTAATTGTATTGAAAGGTTTATCGACTTTACCGAAATCATGTGTTTTTCCACCGATAACAGCTCCGAGGTAATGATTGGGAATACCTCTTTTTCTCAGAATCTCGAAGAAATGGGAAGTAATTATTGCCAGAGATGAACCTTTATTGGGTATATGATCCGGCATCTCCCCCCAATCAAAAACCGAGTACCTATCAGAGAATTCAAAAAATCCAAATCCTAACTTACTATCTGTGGGTTTCTCAACCACCGAAAGATCCTTTACGCTACCCATTAATCTTTTTATCCTCCTTATCTATCTTTTGCTTATAAACTTTTTGATATTCAAATATTTTCTCCTGTAAACTATTATCACGAAGTCCAAGTATTTTAATAGCAGCGAGTGCAGCCTGCTCCGAACCAAGCACAACCATAGGAGCAACCCCACTTGGCATTCTAAGGCTCGAAAAAATATCTGCTCCTCCAAACTTCTCAGAATATGGGGGTGCAGCGATAACCGGTTTAGTCGTGTTAGCGTCTATGAAACCACTCAAAGCATTACTTCTTCCCGCAATTGTGATATAAACAACTTCTTCATCTATGTTCTCTTTCAATATTTCAAGAACCTTATCCGGAGTTTTATGTGCTGAAGCGACCCTTAACTCACAATGAATCCCAAACTCTCTTGCTACTTTTTCTACCTTTTTAGCATAGTCCAGATCTTTAGACGAACCCATAATAATTAAAATTTTAGCCATAATTATCCTTTTGTACCCCCTCCAGGGATTACTATTCTAGATTTTACTTTATCTTTTAGCTCTTTTTTCTTTGGAGTTAAAAGTCCGGATCCGCTTTCTTCAAATTCCTCTTCGGAAACACCTTTAAATTTAGGCTTTTCTATGTTCTCAGTATCATTCGTTTCAACTTTTTTGGGCAAAAATTCGTACAAAAAAGCCCAGACCCTACTATTATCTGCAAGAGAACTATTGAGGGCGCTTCTTATAAAGACCGCTATAAAAAAGACATTCGCATCTAACGGAAGACCTTGATATAAAAATTGAAGTACCATAAGTGTCGCCTCGCCTTTTGGATTATCCCTATATTTCTCCGCATACCTTTTTAATTTCTCTTTAATTACTGAAAGAAGAGCAGGAGTCACTGTCCTTTTAAGACCTTCCTGAAGAAATTCCTTACTATCTTTTATCTTCCCCTCAGCCACTTCCTTTAGAAAGGCATCCAGTTCTTTAGTTTTAACCTTAACTCTACGAAACTCATCTTCGTAAGGTAAATTGATCATTAAAGCAGTCAAATTATAAAAACGCTCATCTGATATTTTCTTATTTTTGTTCATATTTTCATTATAAAAAACAGACAACTTTTGTCAAGGAAAAAAAAGATGAACTTAGCCACGAAGACACCAAGGCTCCAAGAAAAAAGGAAAGTTTTTTATTAAATTTTAAATCCTTAGTGTCTTTGTGTCTTTGTGGCATAATCAACGGACAACAACGAATTTCCCTTTATGTATTATTCTTCCTTCATCGACTATGAAATACATGTATAAACCAGAAGTCAGATCCAAATGATCTCTCTCAATCCAAAAAACTTCCTTTTCAGGAGGCACTTCATATTCTTCTTTTATATCACCAATTATATCATAAATAAATATATTTTTCCCTCCAAGATCTCTTGCCGAAAAATTCAACCTATTGTGCCTCTCATAATTAAATGGATTAGGATAAACATTAATTTTGCCGGAGTCGGGGTAATTAAAATCAAGATCGAATTCATACAAACCGGCATAAGTTCCCACAAACAAATTATTATTATCAGTGAAATGAAGGGGAGAAATAACGTCCTCTAAAATAAATGCCGGTAAATTTTCCGATTCTAGTGGTAATGAACTTCCTTCAGGATCAAAATAACTCAACCCTGATTCGCTATTATAGCACCAAATTCCTCCCTGAAAATCAACAGCAAGACCATCAACTCTATCCGAACTTAACCCCGAATTACTCGCAGTGTATATCATATCAACACTTTCTCCTGTAATATAAGCAAGACCTGTTTCCAGACCCGCCCAAATATTACCTTCAATATCTGCACTCATTGAAACTGTACTCGAGCCGAGATTTCCTATTACTTTTTCAATCGTTCTGTCATCATACAAAATATGGATACCCGCACCTCCCATAGATGGAGAATTTCCGCAATAAATACCTTCAGACCCTTCGGCAAAAACTCTTTTCCATATAATCTCGGGATCGCTGTATATGGTCCATTCAAGCGAATCTTCACTTACCCAATGCATTCTTAAAACCCAATTGTTGCTATTAAATCTATTCATTAAGCCAAGCCATAAATCATCATTACTATCCACAAGCATACCGGTGACAGTAGTCGCAGGAATCGGAAGGTCGATGGGACGAGGCATTGTATCATTCTGCGTGTCCCAACAGTACAAAATGGTATCAAGTTCCCAGTACCATAAACCGAAATATATTCTACCTTCAGAATCGGACTCAATATTAAAAAGATACCCACCAGAAAGTCCCCAGGAATTTCCCCTGTTAAGAACTTCCCATCCGACACCATCAAATACAGAAATGCTTCTACTGTACTTATGGCATACATAAATTTTCCCATCCGGAGTTTGAACCAAATCGGTAACTAAATTGGAAGCGAGCCCGGGAGTATAGATATAATCGGATGAACCCACTAATCCAATTCCATTTCCTCTAACAACTAAAACTATTGGATCAAGAGGTGAAACTCTGGCAAATCCTCTCACGTCTCCCCCATGTATCCTCTGCCAAACACCCTCATATCTATAAAGACCTCTCCTGGTGCCTATGTAAATATCTTCGTCAATCTCCCCAATAGTCCATACAGTATCATCAGAAAAAATCGCTGTATCGGCTGTAATTTCTTTACAACCCCAACTCCCCCCAGCCCATATTGAATTACCAGACACAAAAAGAGAATAAGTATCTCCGGAAGAATCAATCATAGTCGTATCTTCAAAATTAGAATCAGATTTAAAAACTCCTCTATTGGTCCCAAGTAAATAGCAGGTGTCAAGGGGTAGAATTTCAAAAACCTGAAAATCATAATCTCTACGTTCAACTCGACTCAGATTGTCAAAATTGTTTAAATTAAACCACTGAATGCCTCTTTGTCCACCAAGTATGACTTTGTTCTTGTTCAATCTAATACAATATGGGTCAGTGTCCTGCGTAAATAAAATAGGATTAAAAGTCTGAAAGCTTATCAAAGTAAGATCCTCATTAAATATTGAAATACCACCTTTTGATAAAACAAAAACCGAATCTCCTTTTATAAAAAGGTCCTTCGTCTCGTTACTCGGAAGACCGGAAGTAGAATTTACCGAATTCCAGCTGCTATCCTGAGGGTTAAATGAAACCAATCCGCCGTCGTCAGTAGTCATATAAATATGATTTGAATACACACTATTATTAAATAAATCCATTCTCAAATAAAGGTCTCTTGCGTTGACAGTTATGGAAAGTAAAAATAGAAACAAAATCCCTCCTTATTACGTATTATTTTTTTTAACTTTTTGCCATATCTCTTCAAGCTCCCGAACCGAAAAATCAGTCATATCTCTATTTTTTAAGATTTTTTCAAGTTTATGGAACCGCATCTCGAATTTATTATTTGCTCTCTGTAGAGCGATTTCGGGATTGATATTCAGAAAATTGCCAAGATGGGCTACCGCAAAGAGTATATCACCTAATTCTTCTATTTTTTCTTCCTCATTTTTTGAATTCTTAAGTTCCTCAAGTTCTTCATCTATTTTTTCGAATACTCCGCTGATTTCCTCCCAATCAAAACCCTTTCTCGAAGCCCTTTTTTGAATTTTAGACGAACGCAACAGCGCCGGCAAACCTCTCCCAATCTTCCATTTTTTACCCTTTCTTTCGTCCCAATTCTCCAATACTTCTTCTGCAGAATTTGCCACCTCCTCGCCAAAAACGTGAGGATGCCGCACAATCATCTTTTTTGAGACTTTATCAAATACCTTATCAAAAGTTGTATTATTCTCTTCCAATATAACTCCCATCATAAAAACGGTAAGAATAACATCACCAAATTCCTCAATGATATTTTCTAAATTATCTTCCGTTATCTCCGCATTAAGCTCATAAACTTCTTCTAAAAGCTCGGGAATGAGGCTTTTTAGAGTCTGCACTCTATCCCAGGGACATTTTTTTCTTAGAGTTCTTACCAGTTCCAAAAAGTCATTCATAAAAGGAAAGATAAGCGTAAACAACCATATGTCAACTTTAAATTAACCACAAGATTACACAGATTATCACAAGATTTTTGTTGTTGTTTTTAACTAAGACCAAAACCAAAGACCTAAATGAGTGTTTTTTTACTAATTCACTAATTAACCATTTCACTAATAAACTAAAATTATGGCTCAATAATCCCAACTGTTATATTACGCTGTGTGTCTCCTTTTCTGTACGAATAAAAAACTTTTGAGGTATAAGTTTTCTCAGGAAACGGAAAAATTTTACTAACGCCGTATTTTTTAATAATTTTGATATTAGCTTCTTCAATATCCAGAAAATAGCGATTTTTTTTGATGTTTATACCACCTATGTAAAATTTATTGAAAAACTCAAATACTTCTTTTCCGACTTCGTAATTTTCAGGGTCAATACAGGGTCCAAGAGCAACTTCCCAGTTGCGAGGATTTAAATTATATAGTTGTTCCATTTTTAACAAGAACTTTTTAGCAATCATAAGCACAGTTCCTTTCCAACCCATATGGAGAAGTGCAAGTATTTCCTTCTCTGGATGGTAGAAAATCATAGGAAGACAATCCGCGGTTCTTATATATAAATTCAATCCTTTCTCATTCGTAAAGAGTCCATCTCCTACCAGTTTTATATCCGTTCTTGCCCTATGGATGATTGAAGAATGAATCTGGGTAAGATCAATAAATTCACCTTTAATTTCACGGAGCGGATTAAAAGATTTTGTTCCCTGAAATATTCTCACTTTTGAGTCAAAGGCGAATTCATACCATTCTTTTATATTTCTCTTTTTCTTCTGCCATATTTTAAATTTATTGTTTCTTTTACCCATATTTGATTCTATATGTTTTTTTATCAAAATCAAGTTTCATTTAAATGTAATTTTAGAGTTTTTTAAATATTTTCCCCTTGACTAAAATGATTTTTTTCGTATATTTCTTTATAAAAGGCGGATGGTGCCTTAAAAAGAAACCTAAGGAGGGATGTATATGCGTAAAATTTTAGTCGTTTTAATGTTAGTGTGTGTGCTTGGTCTCTTTGCACAGATTCCGGCAGGCACAAAATCCGTAGCAGTTCTCGCCGGTGGAACCGGTGATCTCCTTGATAGTGTCGGGTTTTCCTATGGAATTGACGTAAATGCCGGTTATTTTATAATGGATGCCCTCGAAGTAGACGCTATTCTCGGTTTTAATGGTTCAACCGTAGAAGGTGTAGACGCAGTATTTGATTTGGGTATTGGTCTTCTTTACCATATGCCGCTTAGCCCGATGCTTGGTCTGTATGGCGGAGCTGCGTTCACATATACCAGTGCGGGAGATGGTGCAATGGCTGTTCCAATCGATGTAGGTTTGGAACTCTTCTTGACTCAAAACAATGCCGTAAGAATAGCAAATAGATTTACATTAAATATGGAAGAAGGTGCGGATAATACCGACAAAATTATGATCGGTACAGTTCACTACTTTCAGTAAGTAAGGACAGAAATTTACTTTCGGCACCATCTGTTCTTTATTACTCAAAGGTAGTTAATAAAAAAACGGAATTTGAAAAAATTCCGTTTTTTTATTTTATCTTTCTTTTATATAACAAATATGCACCAAAAACCCTTGACATTTATACTTAAAAGAGTATACTATATAAACAAAAACCTTACAAAAAGGGAGGTCATATGAAAAAATTTGCAGTTTGTTTAGTATTATTGTTAGCGAGCATGCCACTTTTAGCAATAGGAACAGGTATCGGAATTGGTCTAACCGGTGGCATCGAGATGATGGTACCCGATTCAGGGGAAACCCAGAACTATACAGCGATTGGAGGCGTAGTCGATTTTTCTCTTCCCGGCATGCCGATAGGTCTACGTGGCGGCGTCGAATACGCATGGAAGTCTTTTGAGGGAGATGTTAGTTCTAGTGCTATATTTATTCTTCTTGCCGGTCAGTATAATATCGTTCTTCCAGGCGCTCCTATGAGTTTTTACATCGGGGCAGGCGGAGAAATGGTTATGTCTAGTACCGACTTACCAGACCCACTACCAGACCCTGACGGTGAAACTAACTTCGGTATCCTCGGTTATGTGGGAGCAAATTACAGTATGGGCGGCATGGGATTATTCGCGGAAGTTGGTTACGGAATGATATTCTCCGATCCATCAGGCACCCATATACCAATCAGAGGCGGAATTAAGATTAGTCTATAAATTAAAGAAGTTTTAGTAAAAACAAAAAGGCGTATATTCAAATATACGCTTTTTTGGTTTTCATAGCACAGAGAAATTATTTGGGCTATTCGTGCAATTCGTTGTTACTTCTTTTGTTGGTTCGTTGGCTCGTTAGGTCGTTGGGTGGTTAAAACAAAAGATAAAATCCTGTAAATCCGTGTTAATCTTGTCAAAATTTTTGGGTTGTGAAGGGTAAAACGTGTCTCTGTGCCTCAGTGTGAGATTAATTTAGGGGTGTAGCGTGGTTCTGTTTTTCCGTTTTAGAAAGGTATCTTTTTATCAATTTCGTGGTAACCGGAGCCGCATGAGTACTGCCATGACCCGCGTTTTCGATTACCGTAAATATTACAATCTCAGGATCTTCAAATGGCGCAAATCCAACGAAAAGAGAATGATCCTCCCCGTGCGGATTTTGCGCTGTGCCGGTTTTGCCCGCAACCGTTATATCGTTTAACCGTGACCAGTATGCAGTACCCTTAAGTGTATTCACTACATTTTTCATGGCTTCTCTTACGAATTGCAAATTTTCGTCTGAAACCGGCAAATTTATTTTTTTAGGCCTGAGCTTCTTAATTGTATTTCCCTCGTTATCTGTTATTTTCTTTAGTACATGAGGTTGGTAGGTCCAACCACCGTTTGCAACAGCTGCGAAAAAAGTAGCTCCTTGCAGAGGGGTAACAAGTATCTCTCCCTGACCAATTGCAAGATTTGCCAGAACCCCCCTTCCCCAACCCCTCTTACCATACTTTTTGTCATACCATTCTTTTGAAGGTAGAAAACCAGATCTTTCCCCCGGCACATCAACTCCGCACTTTCTGCTAAAACCTAACTTGCTGGCGTTATCTACAAACAACTCAAGAGTCATCGACATGCCGACCTGGTAAAAATATATATCGCAGGATTGAATTATAGCATCAATCAGTTTCAAAGACCTATGTCTCTTCCAACAACTAAAATAACGATTCCCAATCCAATACATACTGTCACACGGAGTGAATCTTGTTTCTTTTTTCACCAGTTTATTTTCCAATCCTATAATAGCAGTCCATATTTTCGCGATTGAACCCGGAGGATATTCCCCTGCTATTACCCTATCCCAGAGTGGCGCGCTCTCATTATTACGCAGCGAATCCCATTCAATGTTAGAGATTCCTGCCGCAAGCTTATTTGACTTATATCCGGGTTTTGAATAATAAAGAAGAATTTCTCCGTTTTTCGGATTCATAGCCACACATGCTCCGCTCTCAAACTCTAAAAAAAGAGAATCCGCGTAAAGGGTTAGAGGTTTAGATACTGTTAGATAAACATTAAAACCTCTTCCCGGAGATTTACCGTAAGAATCATCAAATCTTCTTACCACCACACCCCTCGCATCAACTTCATAAATGGAAACGCCATTTTTGCCTCTAAGAAATGGTTCATATTCTAATTCGAGTCCTTTCTTTCCTACAATGTCTCCCATTATATAGTCACCGGCAAATTTTTCCAACTCCTCTCTGGTAATTTCTCCCGCGTAACCTAATAGATGCGAAAACATTTTATCCTTTTCATAAAAACGTACTGGTTCCGTAATCAATCTAACTGAAGGAAAGTTTTCCTGTTTTTCTACTATTTTTGATGTAGTTTCAAAAGAAAGTCTTCTTATCCTGCAGGTTCTAAAATTTGGATTTATCCTTTTTCTTAACTCTTTTATATTAATTCCAAGTGGTTCACATAAACCTTTAACTTCAAGCGAATCAAGATAGTAAGGATATATAATTAATGAATAAGAAGGTCGAGATTCGGCCAAGACCTCCCCTTCCCTTGATAAGATTTTTCCTCGCGGAGGAGTAATCATATCTCTTCGCATTCGATTTTTCTCAGACAGATTCCTGTAATAGTCTTTTTTTACTAATTGAAGTTGAAATAGTCTAAAAACTAAGGTTAATAGTATAAATAGAGTTAATATTCTCGGAGCTTTTCTCATTTGAATTTTTTTATGAAATATAAAATAACTAAACCAACTGCGCTGTTTAATACAGCTTCCGGTATCGATTGGGTAAAAACTATATAAAATATAGCGTCTATCTTATCGGCTTCAATTACAACCTGCAGGACACCAATAAGTAAAACAGTACAAAATAACAAAATAAGAGAATTATATCTAAATTTAAATATTTTATTTTCCACTACCTTTAAGCCAAGTACAACAGAAGTAAATATCAAAGGATAAGTACCGGTAAAAACCGGAAAATATATTTCATATAGGAATCCAAGGAAAAAACCTGCAAAAAGTCCGTATAATGGATTCCAGTATAAAGTTACAAAATAAAGTAAAATAATTATGGGTTTAAACGAAATATTTCCTATCAAGAAAATTTTGCCCGAATTTAGAGAAAGAAAAAGCGCAAAAGAAGATAACAGAAATAAAGTAAGGATTTTCACTTTTTTATAATAAAGACCACGTCTATTTTGTTAAAGTTCTCAAAAGGGGTAACCTCCGTATCTAATGAATAATCATTTGGTTTTTTCCTGACATAAGTAACTATACCGACAGGCAATCCTTTTGGGAAAACAGAACCTTTTCCTGAAGTTACGAGAGTATCTCCTTCTTTTAAATCCGCATATTCCGGTATTCCTTCAATAAAAAACTTTTTGTTCCACTTAAGAATTCCCTGCGCTTCACTTCTCGTATCCTTTATTGAAATTGCAGAATTATAATTTTTTAATGTTTGAACAATAGAAGTATTTTTACCTACTTTCAGGACTTTACCAACAACGCCTTTAAAACTTATAACAACAGCGTTTCTTTCTATTCCGTCAGAAGTACCTTTCGCAATCTGGTATGAAAGATTAATTTCTTCGGGCGTTCTTCTTTCAACCTCAACGGGTATTATAACATTCGGATAGTTAAATCTAAATTCTAATATTTTCTTTAATTCCTGATTTTCTTTCTTTAATTCATCAAATACTTGTCTTTCATATGAAAGTGTAGCGATTTTATTAAGCAATCTTGAATTTTCTTCTTTCAAACCGTCACCGGGCAATAACCTGGAAAAGAAGTTACGAAAATTTAGTGAAAGAAAATCGTAGGATTTATCCCGCAGTTCGATATCACTAAATCCGTCTATCACTATGAATAATAATGATATACAAAAAAGTAAAAGATAAACCCGCAGGATCTTTTTTTCCACTATATAGATTCCATCAATAGATTTCTGTTTTCTTCGATATTATTAAGAATTATACCGGCACCCATAACAACAGATCTAAGAGGATCTTCTGCAATTTCGACTTTTAAATCCGTTTCCTCCTGTATCATTTTATCAATATCTCTTATCAGGGCGCCACCACCGGTAAGAAATACACCTTTCTCCACTATATCAGACGCTAACTCGGGAGGCGTTTCGGACAAAGCCTTTTTGATTGCATTTTTCATAAGACCAAGCGCCTCTTTCATCGCTTCATAAACTTCGTTTGTCTTTATTTTAATAGATTTTGGAAGACCATCAACAAGATCACGCCCGCTTATCTCCATCTCCCTATCTTCTGCAGATGTTACAGCAGCACCTATTTCTTTCTTTACTTTTTCGGCAAAAGCTTTTCCTATGGCCATATTGTATTCATCATATAAGTAAGTTTGGATTGAATCATTCAGTTCACTACCAGCTATTTTAATTGAAACCTGATTTACAATTCCAGATAAAGCAATTACTGCGATCTCTGTGGTTCCTCCGCCAATATCAATAACCATATGCCCTGTAGGCTCTTTTACAGGGAGGTGCATTCCCATAGCCCCGGCTATGGGCTCGGAAACCAGCAAAACTTCCCTTGCTCCTGCTTCCTGAACAGTATTCATCACAGCTTTTTTCTCAACAGGAGTTATTCCTGAGGGAACGGCAACCAGGACCCTTGGTCTGATGAACAATTTTTTCTTTTGTACTTTTTCAATAAAAAACCTCAGCATACTTTCAACAACCTTGAAATCAGCTATAACACCATCTTCAAGGGGTTCAGAGATGATAATGTCTTCAGGCGTACGACCAAGCATAGGGATAACTTCTTTTCCTGCTGTAATCAATTCTTTTGTACCCTTCTTCAGGGCAACCATAGAGTTTTCGTCAAGAACAACACCATCTGTCTTTGTGTAAATTAATGTGTTAGATGTACCAAGGTCAATAGCCATGTTTGAGCCTTCAAGCGAAAACCATTTAAATAAACGATTCAATTTCATCTGTCCTCCTTTCTCCGCTATCTTTCTTAACTATGCTAATACCAAGAGGCGCTTATGTCAAGGGTTTCTAAGTAAATCCTAAAGATTTATATATATTCATTGTTTTCTTTATCATTTTTTCATAGGAAAAATACTTTTCAACTCTTTCTCTTCCTTTTTCACCCATTTTCCTTCTCTCTTCCGAGTCTTTTATTAATTCTTCCAACTTCTCAATATAGCCTTTTAAATCATCAGGAGATACTAGATACCCGGTTATCGAATCCAAAACTGCTTCAGCCGTTCCATCCACCGAAGAAGCAACTACAGGAAGACCAGAGGCCATCGCTTCTAAAACAGTTCTGGGTAATCCTTCCCATTTCGAAGGCAAAAAGAAAATATCCATACCCTTTAGTATTTTTGGAATATCTTCCTGCCAACCGGGAAATTTTATTCTTTTGCTATCACCTACTAACTTTTTGGTCTTATTTTTTAATGGCCCGTCTCCAACATATATAAACTCAACTTCGGGATATTTGCTTACGACTTTTTTTGCTACTTTCGCCCAAATAAGCGGATTTTTTTGAGGTTTGAAGTTGGCAATTGTTCCTATGACAATTTTTTTTCTTTTATTTTTCCCGGAAGAACTATTAAAATCGGAATAATTTATTGAATTTGCAATCCAGACAAGCCTATTTTTACTGCCTATTCCCCATTCCCTCAATCTATCAATGTGTACTCGTGCCTGGGTTATAATAACATCACCGAAGAAAGAGGAAATTCTCTCGGCATTCAAATATATAAACCTTTTAAAAACTTTGACATAGGGATTTATTGCAAAACCGTGAACCGTGTGTACAGAGTAAACAAAAGGCAGCGTCCCACAAATCAGTCTTCCGATTACACCTGCTTTGGACCCATGAGTATGCAGGATTATTCTATCATATTTTTTATACAATTTAATCAAAAAAGTTCTTAATTTAAAAAAACAAATAATATCGCGTATCGGGGTTATTTCCCTTGTTAAACAAGAAAATGTTATATGTCTATTTTTAAATTCCTCTGTTACTTCGTCATAAAGGTTGCCGCCTTTTCCAGTTATTAGAATTCCCTTACCCTTCAGTTCTCGCATTAATTCTAAAACTCTTTTCTGAGCGCCTCCCAATTCTAATTTTGCCATACATTGAACGACTATTACTGACATAATTCGAAAGCTAACCTCCTACCTTCTAAAATGGATTCCTCCATATAGGAATATTCCCAATTTCCGAATCTTCCCGCTAAAGTAATATTATATTTTTTCAGAAAATCTTTTATTTCTTCAAGAATCTTTTCCCTGTTTTTATTGTAAATCGGATACGCATACGGAATATCAAGAAAAGAAACGTGCTCTATTGCTTCCTTCTTAAATAAACCTATTTCTACTAAAGCTTTAATAACATCATCATTTATACTTTTATCCGGTTTATTTTCCCTGTAAGAAATCTCTATCCATATTGAAGAGTGATCATCCGGAGCCAACCTGGATGAAACATTAGAAAGAGAACCAATACGGTAAAAAGGAAATTTTGTTTCCGGGAAATATATCCAGTGGAATTCAGAAGGATTGAAATTATCTTTCCTTGTTTTTTTGACTAAGTTACCAAACGAGATTTCACCCTTAATACCAATATTTATACATAGAACGGAATTCCATACCAAATCTCCATCTCTTGACTCAAATTTTTTCCCATTTATACTAAACATTTTCAGAAGTTCCGGAAGAGGAATTGTTGAGATAAGATTGTCATACTTTATTTCTCCCGCGTCAAAATATACATAATTCTTATCCATTTTCTTAACCTCACCATGGAAAATATCGATACCTTTGGAAAAAGAAGAAATAAGATCACCAATTCCCTTTTCCGGGTAAAGAAACTCTGCGTTGTATTCGATTGTTTCTTCCGAAGAATCAGGAAAAGTTCGCGGAACGTAACTCGCAAGAAAATCAGGTGAAATATCTTTTAGCGGATATCTCCATAACTTTTCATTGTAAGGTAAAAAAAATATATTATACAATTCTCGACCAAAGTTATAAATAAACCAATCTTCGAGATTTTCAGGTTTTTTCTTACTTCTTAAAAAGTAACCCAATAATGATTTAATTCTGGACTTAGGAGGTAAATATTTTCTGTTTGATTGGATAGGATAAGGTATAATTCTTTTGTTCAAATATATATACGAATTTCGCTTAATTGTCTTAATATCGGGTATAAGTTTTCTCGCTAAGTTCCGAACATATGAAGTTTTGCAATGAAGAAAATGTCCGGTATAATTAAAAGTATACCCGTCAATATTTATATTACTACAGAGTCCACCAGGATTTTTTTCTCTCTCAATAATAGTAAAATCAATATTTTTTTCTTTAAGATAGTACGCAATCGACAAGCCTGTGATACCTGCTCCGAGGATTACCGTCAAGTTTTACTCCTGAAGATTATACCGAAAAAAACGAATATTAAGGTTGCAATCGAATACAGAATTATCGCGCCTTTAATACTAAGCCGTGTAATGATAAAAGCCGCTTCGCAAAGTGCTATTGTAGCCAGATATATTATGGCAATTACAGAAGGTGTGGGTAAACCGCTTGCTTTAAGTTTTAAAACGAAATGGTCATGAGAACCTCTAAGAGGGTTTCTTTTTTTTGCGATTCGAAGAACAACCACATAAGCTGTATCAAACAAGGGTATAAAGAGAATAAGCAGCGGAACAAAGAATGCAATTGGGTTTGCATCCGTATATCTTGTTATTATAGCTAAAACGGAAAGCATATAACCGAGAAAAAGACTTCCGGAGTCACCCATAAAAATTTTTGCTTTTGGCAGATTAAAAGGCAAAAAACCAAGACAGCTTCCCGCAAGTGTGACGGCAACAATAGGATATGTTCCACTCCCGGAAACCGAAATAAAAATAAAACTGAATGCCGCAAAAAAACCTACGCCAGCGGAAATACCATCCATTACGTCTATTATATTAAAAGCATTTGTTATTCCAACGATCCAGATTATAGATAAAACAATGTTAAGGTATTCAGGTAAAATTTTAACATTCATTCTTATTCCGGACCAGACTGTAAATATAGCGATCAGAAATTGAAATAAAAGCTTTAAATATTTTGAATATGGACGTATATCATCAAAGAAACCAAGAAGAAAAATAGAAAAACCGAAGACCAATATTTTCCATTCATTAGTAAAAAAAGCGTAAGTCAAAGTTCCGAGGAAAATTGCAATACCACCACCATAAGGTGTTGGTTTCGAATGATCTTTAATCCCCTTCGGTCTGTCTATGAAACCTATTCTCGGAGCTACTTTTGAAAGTACGAATGATAAAAGAAAAGTAAGAACAAAGGCTATAGCAAAATAAATCAATTTTCACTCTCCCCGATCAATTTCAAGGTAAGGAAATTATTTTTTTTCTTCGATAAATCCATAATTTTTCTATCTAAATTTATGATTTTATGAAAATTAGTCAAGGTAAACATCATATTCTAACCACAAGATTCCACAGATTAGCACAAGATTTTTCTTGTTTTCGGACAAGAGACCAGCGACTAATGACCAGTGACCATATTTACTAAATCCCAACCCCCAAATCCCAGATATTAATTTCACCGCAGAGACACAGAGAACACAGAGATATTGGGACGCAGATAAACGCAGATTTACAGGATTTTTTCTTTTTTGTTTTGACACAAGACTCACTACGCACGACTCAAGACTCAATTACACACAGATTATCACAAGATTTTTTGTTGTTTTATTCTAACTACTAACTTCCAACTTCTAGCTACTTCTTCTCACTTTTCAAGGTCCAACCCCGTTTACACGTAAATTAAATGCTTGACATTTATATAAAATTAGATTAATATTGAAAGAATGAGGTAAAAAAGAATGAAAGTTTTTGAGAAGATAGAAGTAGACGAAAATATACTACATGGAGAACCCCACATAACAGGGACACGTGTTCCTGTTAAATTGGTCTTATCATTATTAAGCGAAGGGTTAACACCTGAAGAAATAATAAAAGAACATTACCCTGTTCTCAAAAAAGAAGATATACTTTCCTGTATTAAATATCTTACTCAAATACTTGAAGAAGAAGAGATCCATTACGTAAAAAGTTGATTAATGCCTGTTTTCTTCATTGACGAGTGCGTTTCAATTCAAACTGAGAAATTCCTAAAGAACCTAAAATATAAAACTGTAAACGTAAAAGATCATAAATCGTCAGGCGCGTCTGATAACGAGCTATTCAGACTTGCGAAAGAGGAAGGGTATGTTCTTGTAACTTATGATAAAGGATTTGGAAACATAATTGAGTATCCTCCGTCTTCTCATAACGGAATAATATTGCTGAAAGTAAGAAATAAATCTTCGATGGAGAAGTGTCATAAAGTCCTTCAAAAGTTATTAAGCAGAGAAAAGGAATTAAAATCTACTTTATTTGTAATTGACGAAAAGAAGTATAGAAAAAGACAGAAGCCATAATAAAAATAGGAAGAAGATTAAAAAGGATTAAGAAGATTTTTTCTTTGTTGTTTATCCTAAATCCCAACCTCCAAATCCTAAATCCTAATTTTGCCACAGATTACACAGATTAACACAAGATTTTTTTTGTTTTTGTTTTTTTTGACTAGTGACCAGTGACTGATGACCAGTGACTATATTTACTAAATCCTAAAATTGCCGCAGAGACTACAGAGTTTTTTTAACTCAAAACTCATAATTCAAAATTCTTAATTCTTGGCAGCCGTGAGCTGTCAGCTGAGAGCGAGTTTGACCCGGTACCTAATATTACTAATTCAAAATTAAAAATTCTTAATTATTAAAGTCTGACCCTGTTGATACAGGTGACCCCAATTGCACAACTATAATAAAAATCACTTTATATAACTTGACATTGGTATTTTTGTGACTAATATTAGCACATATAAACCATGTTATATGTAATAACTAATTTAAGAGGGACAAATTATGGACAGAATCGTTACTAGTCTTGTCGAAGATCTACTGTATGCGCAGGAGATTCCACTTGAAAGTCCAGACAAAGATTTTGAGAGATTTGCAAATTATTGTATTGTCTCAAAAGAGTTCAATAAATTATTTGATATATAAGATACTTTAACCGGTGAAGGGGATGATACTGGGATTGATGGACTAGCTATTATTGTTAATGGTCAACTTGTCGAACATAAAGAAGATATTGAATTCTTCCTTGAGAATAATAATTTCCTTGAAGCCATATTTGTTTTCATTCAAGCGAAAACATCAAGTGACTTTGATTCCTCTGAAATGAATAACTTTGCCTTTGGAGTCAAGGATTTCTTTGCGGAAAAACCAAAACTTAGAAGAAATGATGCGATTCAAAATTTTGCTGATATTTCTAACTTTCTATTTAGTAAAGCTCCTAAATTTAGAGATAATCCAAAGTGCAAACTATACTATGTTACAAATGGATCTTGGTTGGCAGATGAAAATAATTTGGCAATAATATCTTCTACAACTGAGGATTTAAAAAATACAAATTTTTTTTCAAGTGTTGAATTCGAAGCATTAGGTGCAAGAGAGATATCAAAACTATATCGTGAGACTAAAAACACTATTTCAACAAGTTTCGTCTTCACCAACAAAGTGGTTCTTCCAGACCTACCAAACATTACAGAATCATATTTTGGTATAATACCAATCTCAGAGTTTAAAAAAATTTTAATAGATGAAAATAATAATTTGAGAAATGTCTTTTATGACAATGTTCGTGATTTTCAAGGAATCGGTAACCCGGTCAATAAAAATATTTCAGAGACATTAAATGGAGACAATCCCGAGCTACTTACGGTACTGAATAACGGAGTGACAATAGTTACAAGTTTTTTAAAAACCTCTGGAAATAAATTCACGATTAAAGATTATCAAATTGTTAACGGCTGCCAAACCAGTAATGTATTATTCAACCATATAAAAGAAAATACGTTCGATAATCTCAATCTGCCTCTAAAACTCGTGTATACTGAAGATGAAGATGTTAAAAACAGTATCATTATTGCAACTAATAGTCAGATAGCAATAAAACGAGAACAACTTCAAGCTATGACAGAATTTCAAAAAAATCTTGAACTTTATTACAATGCAATTAAAGGAGATGGCAAACTTTTCTACGAAAGGCGTTCAGGTCAATATCGAAGCGATAGCTCTGTCACAAAGTCTAAGATAATTAATATCCAAAATCAAATTAAAGCTTTTTCTTCGATTTTCTATGAAAATCCCGACAGGGTAACCACCTATTTTGGAAGTATAGTCAAACAAAACATAGAAATTGAGAAACCTACAATTTTCAATCCAAATCACAAATATATTATTTACTACATGGCCGGTCTAGCCTTTTATCGACTTGACTCGTTATTTAGATCCAAAAGTATTGATACAAAATTTAGAAAGGTCAAATTTTTTCTTTTAACGCTATTTAGAATGCTTATCAATGAAAATAAATTAGATCCCGTTTTTATGAACAGTGAAAAAAGAACCACCGAATACTGTCAACCTATTATTGACTTATTAAATGATAAAGACGATACCTTAAAATACTTTACAAAAGCAATTGAAATAGTAAAATTTTCAGAACTAGATATTGAAGATAAACAGCTAATAAAGCAGGTAAACTTCACAACCATGTTAAAAGAAGCTTTTCGAAAATATAAAATAAAAACAGATATCTCTTAAATAATGCATGTTGAGGAATAGAGAACCATGGTCTTGATTTTTGAACCGTTAGCAAAACAATTGAAAACCAAAAAAGAAATTGAAGGAATTTTGATATCACAATGTCAAACGCCATTCTCTATAATTTTATATTCAATATAATAATAAGATGGAGTAAAAGGTTTAAATGCTTCTAATTTTATTAGGAATAGCTGCAATATTAATACCTCTAGGTGGTTATTTATACTTAAAATTTAGAGAACCTATTGCAGTTTCCCCAAAACGAATTACTCATACCACAAAGGAATGGAGTGAAAGAATACCATTCACAATCTATAATAGGTCGGATGAAGCAATCTATAACATATGGATAAAACTCTTGATGGTTGGTATTGATATAGATTTTAAGGACATTGAACTCCAACCTAAATTTGGTGGCAAATTCCAAAAAATAGATTTAAGTAATTTTACCGCCAACTTCGATATCATGCGATTTGATTGCTTAGATAATTGTAAAAAAGATAGTATATACCTATTATTACGAGATCTTAACCCTCAAACCACAAAACCTCTAACTATAAATATAAAAGCATCTAAATCAGAGAATAATCAAATCTTAAAAATATTCTTACAAATTAAGGATTACTCTAAAGAGGGGGCAAGAGTTTTGACGCGTAAAAACGATAATTCATACCCCTTTACTCCCCCTGAAAATATAAAACTAAAAACAATCACTGTTTATAGAACTACATAAAGTGCTTTATGTTTCTGGGGTCAAATCTTCTTTGAAAAGTGTCTATGTTAAAGGGGTCAGTTCTTCTTTGAAAAGTGTCAAGGGGTGGGGTTAAGTTTTTCTTTTTTTTACCTCCTGTTTAAATCAATATTAAAAATATCTCTGGGTAACTTTTTTCTGTTTTTTTTCTTATTCT
>Ga0315543_1000947_pt1 | contig 33213 bp, 32 predicted proteins | sample SalMarSW160210MG_2_FD_203098 | JGI IMG/M metagenome (GOLD analysis project Ga0315543, IMG submission 203098) | Salt marsh sediment microbial communities from the Plum Island Ecosystem LTER, Massachusetts, United States - Salt Marsh Sediment SW1601-210 ... | reverse complement strand
AAGAAAGAGGAATTAATCGGTCTGGAAAAGAAGGGCATTATCTAGGCTGAAAGGAACCTGATGGCATACAAGTTACTTGAAGGGATAAGGATTCTAGACCTGACGATGGTCTTCGCCGGTCCGGTTTCGACCGAGATACTTGCTGAGCTGGGTGCGGAAATCATCAAGATAGAGTCAATACAGCGAGCAGACGTATTTACCAGGGCAAATGTTTATCCCGAGAACGAACCCGGAGAAGACCCATTTAACCGGGGCTGTATATTCCATACCCTGAATGCAGGTAAGAGAAGCATTTCACTCAACCTTGGGAGCGAAGAGGGAAGGGATATCTTCAAACGGCTTGTTATGATAAGTGACGCTGTAGTTGAAAACTACTCGCCCAGAGTGATGGATAACTGGGGTTTGAATTACGAAGAACTAAAAAAGATTAAACCTGATATTATCATGGTGTCTATAAGTGGACTGGGGCATTACGGGCCTTTACGGAATTTTTATATGTATGTACCGGGTATGGAAGGAATGAGCGGACTGACCTATATCACCGGTTTCCCCGGGGAACCACCGTTGCTTTCAGGGTGTGCTTATGGAGACTGGGTAACCGGAGCCAACGCCGCCGCAGCCCTGATAACGGCACTTTACTGTCGTATGCATTCCGGAGAAGGACAATACATAGACCTGTCCGGTCGTGAGGCAGTTGCCTGCCACATTGGTGACGTCCTCACCGAATATACCCTGAACGGGCAAAATCCATCCAGGAATGGCAATAATCATCCTTCAGCAGCACCGCACGGATGTTACCGCTGCAGGGGTGAAGACAGCTGGGTAAATATCGCCGTGGAGAACGAAGAACAGTGGCGAAGTTTTTGCACGGTTATCGGCAGTCCGGCATGGACGAGGGAAGACAGGTTCGCTACACTCAACGAAAGGCTGCTCAACCGGGAAGAGCTTGACCGGTTGGTCGAAGAATGGACCATCCAGCATGAACATATCGAGGTAATGCAGATAATGCAGGAAGCTGGCATAGCCGCCGGTGCCGTTCTAAATATGAAAGAAATCAATACCAATCCCCATCTCATCGACCGGGGATTTTTTGAAATAATTGACCACGGTAATGGAATCGGTAAGAGACCTATAGCCAGCCAGATGCCGGCGAAGTTCAGCGAGGAGGAGAGCTTTGTGCCGGAACGGGCTCCGCGTTTTGCTGAAGACGATGAATATGTTTTCGGTTCTTTATTGAAAATGTCTGAGGCTGAGATGAAAAAATACGCCGATAACAGAATAATCGGTGGACCACCTGACTTCCCCAGGGGAAGACCTACCCGCATCGACCTGATAGAAGAACAAAAAGCAGGCTGGTTCGACCCCGATTATCTCGATGAGTTAAGAAAAGCACATGGTGAGGATATCGGATAGCGCTTCTATTATGAGATGCTATCTTGCCCGCGAGGTATGTAATGGTTGAGAAAGAATCCGGAATGATTGAAACCTCTATCAGTGCGGAACTGATAGAACATATGCGCTCGATATGCGGGCTTAAGTTAAATACGGAGAATTCACTGCACAATGAATATGCCACCAGAATGGCAATACTCAAGTTTGCCGAAGGTATCGGTGACACCAATCCGCTATGGTACGACGTGGAGTATGCAGTGAAAACGCGGTACGGCGGGATTATCGCACCACCGTCTTTCCTCTGGGCATGCCTGTCACATGTGCAGTTCGGCTGGGCCGGACTGGGAGGTTTCCATTCGGGATGCGATATCGAGTTTTACAAACCGGTCTATCTGGGCGATAAAATCGCAGAAGAGGTCTTTTATGATAACTTCGAAGGCCCGAAATCGAGCTCATTCGCCGAAGAAATGGTAATCGACCAGTTTCACACGGATTACCGTAACCAGAAAGGCGACCTGCTGGCGAAATATTACTGGTGGATTATAAGGGTAGCCAGAGCTAAAGCTAGAGGAAAGGGTAAATATCATAACATCGAATTGCCCCACCCCTGGAAGGAAGAAGAACTCAGGAAGATTGAAGAAGAGGTGCTATCAGAGAAAATCAGAGGAACAAATCCCCGATACTGGGAAGATATCCGCGAGGGAGATACAATCGGGACTATCGTGAAAGGGCCACTCGGGCTTACGGATGTAATTGCGTTCTGTACCGGAGGAGCGATACCCACTCCCCGTCTTATGGCACACGGTTCGGCATTACATCAATACCGCCGCCATCCCGCCTGGGCATTCCGCGACCCGAATACATATGCCCTCGAGCCGATATACGCTGTCCACTATAATAAGCAGGCAGCCAACGCTATGGGCCTTCCGTATCCGTATATCGTCGGTACACAGATACACTGCTGGGCCATTAGTCTGCTGACCAACTGGATGGGCGACGATGGCTGGATTAAGAAAAGTCAGACAAAATACCAGAAATTTGTTTTTCACTCGGATGTTGTAAGGTTTGAAGGCAAGATTATCAGGAAATACGTAGACGATACTGGAGATTACTGTGTTGATATTGATAATTATGCCGTTAACCAGAGACAGGAAAAAGTGATGACAGGTAAGGCGATAGTTGCCCTGCCATCGAAGGCCGATAATTACTGGCCTGTGGAAAAGCGTGCTACTGCGAATATATAATTATCAAACCAGTCGAACTAAATAGACCGATTCATAACAGGAAGGAGTTATATGGCAAAGGAAACCGTTATCGAGACTGATGTACTTGTACTCGGCGGAGGGGTGGCCGGATGCGCCGCCGCTATTAAGTCCAGAGAGCAGGGACTCGATGTAACCCTTGTAGATAAGGCTTACGTGGGGAAATCCGGTACCAGCGCCGCAGCGGGTATGCGCTTTTCCGTTTTCAACCCGAACCTTGGTGATGATTATGACGAGACTTTCAGGATGATTACGGAAGGGTCAGGTTACATTAATGACCGTGCCTGGACCGAAATCTGCATCAAGGAATCATGGGCTGCGTATGAAACACTTGCTTCCTGGGGCGTCCCGTTCCCGGTAGAGAATGAGGAGGAAGGGGTGTTCGTTCCCAAGCATAAGGTAGACAGCCCGTTTAACTCCGCGCGTATTATCAGGAGAGGAGTGCCGCCACCTTTGAGGGAACAGGCGTTGAAGGTCGGTGTAAAGATAATGGATAGAATCACCGTCACCGACCTTCTGATGCAGGACGGGAGAGTTGTCGGTGCCGTTGGCTTTCCGTTGACCGAGATAGAGTCAATTGTGTTCAAGGCAAAAGCGACTATCCTCTGCACTGGCAGCTGGTCTTTAAGGACGGTCGGCGCCGAGACCCATAATATGACCGGTGATGGCCAGGCAATGGCTTATAGAGTTGGCGCCGAGCTTACCGGCGGTGATATGCACTCTTCACATCACGGTTCTGCCGAGTATCCTTCGTGGCGTGGTGGTAGAGCCGCCCGGGCTATATATCGTCGTTTTGTCGATGCCGAAGGTAAGGTAATTCCTTACGGCTATGAAGTGGGCCCCTCTGTAGATATAGCTTTCCATGAGGGCAGAGGTCCGATATTCCACGACCTCGATGCCGCTACCGATGAGGAGCTAGAGAGAGTCTGGCAGAGACAGCAGAACTCGGATGGCATGGAAAGCGCCAGGATTAACTACGACCCGCGTAAACGGGGAAAACACAGAATTTCAGGCGGGCAGGATTGTACGGTAGGTGCAGGACTATGGCCGGCAGATACTGATTGTTCCACAACCGTTACCGGTCTCTTTGCCGCCGGCGATACTCTGAGCATAAGAGCGGCAGCCTTCGGCGGTCTCCCCTCCGGAACAATCATGGGTTCCAGGGCTGCAAAAGGGGCTGCTGATTATATATCCAAACTGGGAGAATACAGGGTAGACGATGCCGAGATTGCCAGGGTAAAGAAAATAATGCTCGAACCAATCGATTGCAAAGGAGGCTTCAGCCCTGGCTGGGTAACTCAACTGCTGCTTAACACCATGGTACCTTACTACGTGCTTCTGATTCAGCATGGTGACCGTTTGCAGGCGGCGCTGACGATGGTCGAGTTTTTCAGAGACCACTTTATTCCCAAGCTGTACGCCACAGACATGCATGAACTTCGTCTTGCCCATGAAACCAAGAATATGATACTGGGTTCCGAACTGGCACTCAAATCCTGTCTTTTCAGAGAAGAATCAAGGGGAGGACACTACCGGGAAGACTTCCCTGAAACGGATAATCCGAACTGGCTGGCCTGGACTAAAATCAAACAGGAAGACGGCAAGATGAAACTCTGGAAACACCAGATTCCAGAGGAATGGTGGCCACCTGAATACCAGAAATAATAAGCTGCCATGGAATGGTGCTTTAGATACCCAATAAAAGGAGGAAACAGTAATGACTATTGAACGAATCGATGAGGAGTTATGTGACGGTTGCGGGATATGTGTTAATAGCTGTGCAACCGATGTAATACGGATAGACGAGAAGACCAAGAAAGCCGTCATTATGTATCCGGCCGACTGCAACTGCTGTGATTACTGTGAACTGGACTGCCCGCAAAATGCCATCTATGTTAATCCCGAAAGACACTCGCCGCTGATGGTAGGCTGGATATAATTAGCCTTTACGTAAATTATTATACGAAAAGGAGTGAAAATGGGCACTATTAAAGAGATTATGTACTTCGACGGTATGGACCGTAAAAATGCCGATGAGATGGTAAAATTCGCCAGGAAAAGAATGAACGACCTCGGTATAAAAAACGTGGTCGTAGTGTGGGCCAGCGGTTACACCATGAACAAGTTACGGGAAGAAATTAAAGGTGAAAAAGGACTGAACGTCATCGCCGTAACCAATCCGTCGCCTCATTCTCCCGCTAAAGGAACAATGCCGGTTATTATTCGTGATACGGATAGTCCCGAGGTGAAGAGGCGGAAAGAGGAGCAGCTTGCCCAGGGTATTACCGAGATATCCGTTACTATCTCCGACGAGGTTCGTGAAGAACTGGCAAAAGAAGGTATCAAGGTCCGTTACCTGAATGACGAATTAATACTGGGTGAACCTCTTAACCTGACCGATACAAATGCAACAAGGAGAAACATTCTAAAACCATTCGGGATACCGGAGCACCTTCGCCCGCTTGATATCGATGCCGGTGAAGACCTGTCACTCCTGGCCATAATCAGCCAGGGATTCCGTGTCTGCGTGGGATGCACGGTACTCTGTGTGAAAAGCGGTCTCATCGAAGAGGGCGAGCTTACCATGGCACTCGGAGGGGTAACCACAGGCCTTATTCTCAAGGCAAGCGCTGTTGCCAGAAATTGTCTGGTAAAGGAAATAATCGGTTTTGAAAGAGGTTCTTCGTGGCATGAACGCGGAAATAAGATGGGTTGATTTTTTCCTGATAATCTGAGATTCTAAAAGGCGGTGAAATTATCACCGCCTTTTTTTAATATTACTATGAACACAATCAGAGCTCTACCCTGTTATTCGCCGCCGCCGGAAATCCTGATTTCCTGTGCGGTGATATAACTTGACTTATCAGTAACCAGGAACATAACCAGGTCGGCGATATCCTGGGATGTACCCATCCTGCCAAGCGGTATTGGAGGAGGTCCGGTTCGTGGTCCCTCGGCCTGTCTCTTCAGAAGTTCAGCCACGGAGATACCCTCAGCCTTAGCCCTCTCTGCTATTGACTCGTCCCTCAGGTTGGTTTCGAAAGCGCCTGGACTGATGATATTGACATTTATTTTATATTGTGCCAGTTCCAGAGCAAGGGTCTTGGCAAGTCCTATAACTCCATGCTTGGAAGCACAATAGCCGGCACTACCCGTGTAACCCCTCGACCCTGCCAGCGAGGAGATGAATACCATCTTCTTGCCTTCCGGCTCCGGTATCATTGCCTTTGCTACGGCTTTAGCCATAAGAAAAGGACCGGTAAGGTTCACGTTGATGATATTCCGCCAGACCTTTTCATCGAGGTCTACTATCGGTGTGGTCATTGGACCCCGGATACCCACACACTGGATAAAGACATCTATCTTACCGAACCTGTCCAGGGTTTTAACTATAATATTACCGACATCCTTGCTGCTGCTGATATCTCCTACAACAGCCAGTCCTTTTCCACCCGCTGCCTCTATTTCCTCGACAACTGCCTCCATACCCCGCCAGTTTTCTTCGCCGGGCCAGATGCTTTTCGGAGTCATTTCTTTATCGACCGCCACTACGCTAGCTCCCTCACCGGCAAATCTCACTGAAATAGCGTGTCCCATACCCCTGATACTCCCGGCTCCGGTAACAAGACAAACCTTATCTTTAAGACTATTCATTGCCATTCTCCTATCTATTAATGTGCGCCGCCGTCAATATTGATGGTCTGACCTGTTATATAGCTGGATTGCTCGGAAACCAAGAAATATACCAGGTCGGCAACCTCGCTGGGCTCGCCATGCCTCCCCAGTGGAATATTAGGACCCATCGGCGGTGAATCAGCCCTTCTCTTCAAGAGTTCGGCAACACTGATGCCTTCTCTTTCGGCAGCGGCGACAATTCTCTCATCGACCAGGTTTGTACTGATGGTATCGGGATTAATGGCATTTACGTTTATCTTGTACTGCGCCAGTTCAAGTGCCAGTGTTTTCGCCAGTCCTATGACACCGTATTTGGATGCGCAGTAACTTACACTCCCGGGAGCACCGAAAGTCCCCGCCACCGAGGCTATAATCACAATCTTTTTACCCTCTGGATTATCTATCATAGTCTTTGCCACTGCCTTGCAGATAAGAAAAGAGCCGGTAAGGTTTACATTAATGACTCGATTCCAGATTTCCTCATCAAGTTCCACCACTGTCGGCCCTACCGGACCGCGTATAGCGGCGCAATGAACCAGAATGTCTATTTTCCCGAACCTATCAAGGGCTTTGGTGACGATATCATCGACATCTTCACTTTTACTGATATCAGCAATAACCGCCAGTCCTTCGCTACCCAGGGCGGTTATTTCTTCGACCACCACCTCCAGACCACGCCAGTTTTCATCTCCGGGCCATATACTCTTCGGAGCCATTTCCCTGTCTACAACTACGATATTGGCTCCTTCTCCGGCAAGTCTTAACGAAACAGCACGCCCCATCCCCCTGACGCTTCCCGCTCCGGTAACAAGAGCAACCTTTCCTTCCAGACTTTTCATTACGGTTCTCCCACAATTATAGCATTATGTCAAATTACCAAATAATACTTGATGTATTAACTGGTTTTTTAAACTACAGGTCGGAAAAAATGTCGGCCAATCCGTAACCCCCCAGCGTTTCCAGCAAGGGCTTTCCGGTCTCTGAGTCCCAGCCCATTTTCTCATAGTAGTTCCGGCGTAAATCTTCCCAGAAAGGCATGATGGACTTCCCTTCTGCCGGGCCGTCAACCGGCGCCGAACCGTAACGAACGGAGGGAGACTCCATTTCTTTGGTGAGTCCGTGGCGGAAGTTGAAGACGCGAAGCCGGTTAATAGTACGGAAGCCGACATCCAGAGCTTCCCATATATCGAAATCCCAGCCGGTAACCGCATTAAGACAATCGACCAGCATTTGCAGGTCCTGCGCTCCCATGAAGCAGATCCCCAGAGAATCTTCGAACTGGCGCCTACCGTTCATTTGAGCGTTCTGAGTAGAAACCGCTATTGCGTCGAACTGGTCTTTTACCATTTCAACGCCTATCTGTTCGGGATGAGGAAAACCACCGCTTAATTCAACCGTACCCGTATTTGACAGGCATGTGTCTATAAGCTCAGACCAGCGTGCTCGGTGGTCATGACCGCGCGGTGTAGCCCCTTTATTGGTATATATCGCACAGTTTGCCGCTTCACCACCGACTTTCTCGGATGCCCGCTTGACCCCTTCTGCGAACAAATTACCGCATCCATCCCGATAGGCAATCTTCTTCAGCATCTCAAGTGTGGCTTCGGCATCACCCCATTTCATCTCGATACCGTCAAGTTTTTCCTTCTTCAAATATCCCTTATCATAGCACTCCATCAGCCACCCAATAAGCCAACCCGATTCGTTGATATCGAAACCCAGTCTGTCAACCATATTACCCAGCATCACGAAGCTCGGCTGTACCGCCGTGGACGTGCAGGTACAGCCATCTCTGGGCTTTGCCCTGGAATATAATTCCGTCATAGCCGGAGAACTTCAGGAAAGCACCGAAATATCCGTTTGCCTGTGAAGCTCCCGCCATATTCGTCATAGGGCCCTTACTGATTATCGAAAAAGTACCAGAGCCGCTGACTCTGGTACCGCCGAGAGGGCCTGAGAAGAAAAATAAACGGTTTTCTGGGTCGGACCACTCTGCACCAGGGGGTACTTCTTCATAAAGGTATTTGGCACCGAGTCCGTTACCCCCCAGGCATTTTCTGAGTGTATCGGCATCGACGGATTCCTCACTTAGCGTTTCACTGACAAGGTCAACACGAAGGAATTTTCCCGCATAGCCGCCAGCTTTATTATCTGACACTTCTCAACACCTCTCTTATCTCTAATAGATAAAGCGTAATGGCTTTTAATACAGGAATTCTCTATCAAATTGAGGGTTTTCAACTGACAAGTGGCACAATAATATCATAAATACCAGACTGATACCATAACATAGTAACATCTAATATCTGAGAACGGGGTTACCTGGAAGTCAATCCACCATCCACAGGCATTACGTGACCGGTGATAAAGGAAGCCGCATCCGAGCAAAACCAGGTAACAGCCTCTGCCATATCTTCCGGCGTAGCTACCCGCTTCAGTGGTATCCCGTTCCTCATTTCCTCTCTCATACGCGGGTCAGCCTCTATGAGGTAATCAAATAGCTGAGTACGTTCGGTGGGGCCCGGGCATATCACGTTAACCCGGATACCGTGAGGTGCACATTCCAGTGCTGCCGCCTTGCTGAGTCCTATTAAACCGGTTTTACTGGCATCATACGCAGCAAATCCCGGCACCGGTTTAAGTGCACCTGCCGATGAGGTGTTAACGATAACCCCGGATTTCTGTTTCAGCATCTGCCTTATTTCATACTTCATGCAGAGAAAGACCCCTTTAAGGTTAACGTTTATCGTTTTGTCCCATATTTCTTCCGGACAGTCAGCTATCTCGACGACAGGCAGCCGTTTGCCATCGGGACCGATGCCGGCGTTATTAAAGGCGAAGTCGAGAGAGCCATAGGTTTTTACGGTTTTTCCCACCAGTTCCTCGACTTCATCAGCCCTTGTTACATCACACCTGATAAAAATCGCTTCTCCGACGGCTTTCTTAATTAAGCTAACCGTGTTTTCCCCACCGCTAATATCCGAATCGGTAGATACTACAACCTTTGCTCCTTTACGCGCGAACACCATGGCTGTTACTTTACCTATCCCCGAAGCACCACCCGTTACAAGAGCCACTTTGCCATCAAATTCATGTGCCATCTGAAAACTCCTTCTAACCGGCATTCCCGAACAATATATTTCTCTACTACCTGTTTGCCAATCGATACAGGCTGAATCCTCAGAGGTACCAAATGCGCGACAAGAGCGCACAATAACGTCCATCAGCAGTATTGACACATGATGCTTTTACGGGTAAATTTAGGCTAATCTGTCACAATAACATCTGTCACCGATAATACAAATAAGGAGATGTGTTTATGGAATTAACCTATGATAGTATCAAAGAGTGGGTGAAGGAGTATTTCGATACTTACAGCACCTACGGTCAAAAAACGGAAGCGGCGGATAAGATGTATAAATACTTCGCTCCGGACCTGGTTTTTATTCCGTATATCGCCGGGATAGGCGGACCCAAAGGCGGATTCAGAAGCGCCGATGAATTTATCCAGACGGCAAAATCACACCCTTCCTGGTATGAAAGATTGATACCCGACGATATCACCATCGATGAAAGAAGGGGAGTATTCGTCGCCCTTTTCAGGATGGAGGTAGTCGATGCCAAGAAGGAAGAAGTGGCAATTAGAAAGAGTGCCATGGCCCATTATGAGTTGATGCTGGACGAGGAGAAAAACATCAAGATAAAAACAATACGTTTCTTCTGGGAAGTAATGCCCGAGGGGTTCAAAGAGTTTTACGACCTTTTCGGAAGAGATGACCCCGGGAGGTAACAAAGATGGAAATGACATATGACAGCATCTTGGCCTGGATGAAAGAATATTTCGATACTTATAATGCGTACGCCCAGAACCCGGATACGGTGCATAAAATGGACAAATTCTTTGCCCCTGATATGCAATTCAAACCCTACGTAGCAGGCTTGGGTGGACCCACCGGTGAGGTAAATAGCCGTGAGGATTTCTATAAAATCCTCGCCGGACATCCCTCCAGTTATGAGACATTCGAAGCCGAGGATATAGTTATCGATGACAGGCGGGGAGTTGTGGTCGTCTTGCTCAAGGTGCAGGTCTTTGATAGCAAAACCAACGAAGTACTGCTGAGAAAAAGTTACCTTCCCTGGTATCAACTGATACTGGATGATGAGAATAATATTAAGATAAAGAAAATCCAGTTTTTCTGGGAAGTAATGCCTCCGGGTACGGTGGAAGTGAACGAGTTATTCGCAGGGAAACGCTAGAGATTGATTATTACCTCATAATTTTTCAAGTCATCCCGTAACAATCGATGTCTTTCAATAACTTCCAACTACACAGGCTGATGAAAGGTGTGCGTTAATGGCATTTAACAAGAAATTCGAAAGACTTTTAGAACCGGGGTATATAGGTAAGGTTAGAACCAGGAATAGAATGATAAAGTCCGGTGCAGCGATGCTATATTGGCATGAAGGTGCGCTGGATGTCGACGGTAAGATGATGGCGTACTACGAAACTCTTGCCAGAGGTGGCGTTGGACTGCTGGTAGTCGAATCTCCTACTATCGATTATCCTTTCGGAAGACGCTGGAACCGGAGATACCGTATCGACGATGACAAATACATCAAGGGATTGAGTGAACTGGTCAAGGTAATCCACAAACACGGATGTCCAACCTTTATGCAGATGAACCACGACGGGCCATGGCACTCTATGTGGGGACCGTCACCGATAATTCCCGGTCCGCCGATAGGCTCTTCACCAACAACTCTAAACTCTCCGTTGGATTTTCATAGCGAACCACCCAGAGAGCTGTCCATAACCGAGATAGAAGAAATAGTTGATAAGTTTGCCAGCGCGGCAGTACGGGCTGAAAAAGCCGGTTTTGACGGAATAGATATCAATGCCGGCAGCAGTCACCTGCTACATAATTTCATCTCTCCATTCTGGAACCGGCGGGAAGATGAGTATGGTGGCAGTCCTGAAAACAGAGCCAGGTTTCCTGTTCAAATCATTCAGGAAATCAAAAAACGACTCGGTGACGACTTCCCGGTAGCAATTACCATCAACGGAATAGAAATCGGCCAGGTGATGGGAATCGATAACGATGAGTGCATGACACCAGAATATAGTCGGAATATAGCCCGTATACTCCAGAAAGGTGGCGCCGACGCTATCCAGGTGCGTTCACACTGGCTGGGTCGGCACACCTCTTCTTTTCTTACCGAGGCTATTTTTTATCCCGAACCACCTGTCCCGCTGAACGAGTTCCCCAGAGAGTATGACCGCAGTCACTGGGGAGCAGGAGCAAATCTCACACTATCCGCAGGAATGAAGAAGGTACTCAAAATACCCGTTCTGGTCGTCGGCAGAATGGGTCCTGGACTCGGAGAAAAAGCCCTCAGAGGAGGTAAAGCTAACTTTATCGTGATGACCAGACGCCTGCTGGCGGACCCCGAGTTACCAAACAAGGTTGCTTCAGGAAGAATGGATGATATAGCTCCATGTACTGCCTGCGATACCTGTATTGATGCCAGTGGTGATAAGCGGTGCCGGATTAACGGAGCACTGGGTACTGAAGACCTCTGGATACATAAACCGGCAGAAAAGAGAAAGAAAGTACTTATAGTTGGAGGGGGACCAGCCGGAATGGAAGCCGCCAGAGTTGCTGCAATAAAAGGCCATAGAGTCACTCTATATGATAGCAGCCACAAGCTGGGAGGACTTATACCCATGGCAGCGCTGGTAAAAGGTACTAAAATAGAACCGCTGCCGGATTTTGTCCGGTACTTCAAGTATCAGCTTGAAAACTATAGCGTAGAAATTAACCTGGGTAAAAAGGTCAACGTCTCTGCGGTAGAAAAGATAAAACCGGATGCTGTAATTTTAGCAACCGGAGGACTTCCCACCGTACCGGATATACCTGGCATCAATAACCGAAAGGTTATCAAAGGCGGTGAACTGCATAAAAAACTCAAAGTCTATCTCAGGTTTCTCGGGCCTGTACTGCTCAGATGGCTGACAAAATTCTGGCTGCCTTTAGGAAAACACGTTATTGTTATCGGCGGAGAAATACATGGCTGCGAACTTGCCGAGTTCCTGGTCAAGCGGGGCAGGCAGGTTACCATCGTGGACACCGGTGAAAACCTCGGGGCAGGAATGATAATGCATCTCAGGCAGCAACTTTTAATATGGTTCGAGAAAAAAGGCGTAAAGACAATGACCGGAGTCAAATACGTGGAAATCACAGATAAAGGCCTGACGCTACTTAACAAAGAAGGAGAGCAACAGACTATCGAAGCCGATACAATAATCACAGCTTTGCCCCTTACTCCGAATGTCGAATTACTCGAAATTGTGAAGACAATAGTTCCCGAAGTTTATGCTGTCGGTGATTGCAGACAGCCAGGGCTAATCGTGGACGCAATCCGTGACGGCTTGCAGGTTGGACACAATATCTAAAATCCTGCACATATCTTGAAACGAAAATAACGGAGGGCTGTAGAGATGTCTGAAACCAAATACGGGAAATACCTCAAATCGCATTCCATATCGGACGCACCTTTTGGTCCAGTATTCAACTTCTCCGGAGAGGATGATTTTCAATCCGATTTTTCCATGTTCGCCATTTACGTTACCAAACCGAATCTAATGGAGGAGACGCCTCACTCGCACGAATTCGATATGTATCTCGTCTTCTGCGGCGGCGACCCTGACGATATGGAAGACCTGGGAGCCGAAATAGAATTCTTCTTCGGAGAAGAACAGGAAAAGCACATTATTACCAAACCGACCGTAGTCTATATTCCGAAAGGGACGGTACACAACCCCCTTAATTTTGTAAGAGTAGATAAACCGGTAATGTTCCTTCACGCCACTATAGCATCAAGATATAAAAAGTAGTCGGAAACAGTGGTACTAAAAGACCTGGAGTGGATACATTTGACACGGGTTTCCAGCGAGGTGTATCCTCTTGATACAATAATTTACCCATATCAGATATGAAATAGCTGTACTCCGTTTAGAAAACCATCGGGCTAAGAGAAAGGGTCGTACATGGAAGAGAAAAAACTGGAAAACAAACGTGTTGACGAAGAACTACTTATGAAAAGACGCCGGGAGGAGCTTGACAGGCTACCGCACGGTAAGGAAGTTGATTTCGATGAAGCGGTTGCGTACCAGAAGAGTCTGCCTGATTCCAAAGTATGGTGGAAGGTAATGAAAAAGCTCGAGGATGAGGGCAGGATGAGTGTATTCCCCAGAGCAGGAACGCCGGTACTCGAAGATATGATTGAACTTTGCCAGTCTATGAGAGATGCCGGAGTGGTACTCATCCCGGTGACTACCGATAGTTATACACGAACCGGGCAGCATGAGAAAGTGGCTGAAATCATGAAGGAAGTGGGGAAAAACCGCAAGCCGCTGCTTAACGGATTTCCAATTTACTATTACAGTTTGAAAGACTGCCGGAAAATTATCGAAAACGTCGACGCCGCCCTCAGTCCAAGGGCAGCCGGTGGCGATTTTGCTATTGCGGCAGGAATGACAACCGGTGGTGGAGGTATAGGATTCCTGCATTTCGGCAGCTACGCAAAGAATGTTTCGATAAGAGACCTTGTTAAGGGCGCCCAGGAGCGTATGAGTATAGTCGGATGGTACGCGGATAGAGGTGTAATACTCTGTACTGACCTCCACGGATGGCTACCCGGCGCACCGTTCCCCTTAAGTGTGGGTATCGTCGGTCTGATAATAGAAGCTGTCACTTCAGCAGCACAGGGGCAGAAAGCCCTGTATCCACTGGTACACTGCATGGGCAATATGGTACAGGATACTGCCTGGATAAGGCTTGCCCCGAGACTAATCAGAGAATACCTCGATAAATTCGGGTATGAGGACTGTATGATTACCGGCTGCTGCCCGTCTCAGACACCTCTTTTCCCGGTAGCCAGACATATGGGTGGAGCCTTTGCTTATCTCTGCTATATCGCGATGGTCGGTTCATTCGCAAAGTGCAACGCCGTAGACCTGAGAAGCATAGACGAGGGAGCGGGAATCCCAACGACCGAAACCCACGAGGTCAGTTACCGTGCGGCTAAGTGGATTTTCGACGTAATAAGAGAACAGAGGATAGAAATCGATATTAAGGGCGTCGAGGAAGAAGAGAGAGTAACTGAAATTGAAGTCAGGGCAATGATGGATAGAATCCTGGATCTTGGTGACGGCGATATTGCCGAAGGTACCGTGAAAGCCGTAGAGTCCGGAGTTCTGGATTCTCCCTGGAGTCCCAATATCACTATCAAAGACGAGGTGCTGGGTGTCAGGGATGCCAGAGGCGCCTGCCGCTATCTTGAGTTTGGAAACCTGCCCATACCCGAGGATATCAAGGAATTCCACCGTGAGAAGATAGCGGAGAGAGAAAGGATAGAAGGGAAAAAGGTCGATTACTACACGGCGGTCCGCGACCTGTGGAGTCTCAGTAAAGGCAAGATGGTCGGTTTACCGCCGTATGACCAGTAAACCCGCTTTCCAGATACATTAGCATGACTTCAGAAGGAGCAGCAATGAAAAAAGTACCAACGATAATAACGGGAACCGTCGGCTCTGATGCCCATGTTATCGGAACCAAGGTTTTATCCCGCGCTCTTAAAGATGCCGGATTCAATGTAGTACCGCTGGGTATCCAGGTCTCACCGGAGGAGTTTATAAAAGTAGCCCAGGAGACAAATGCCGACGCTATACTGATGAGTTCGCTATACGGCATGGCTGACCTTGACCTGAAAGGGTTTAACGAAAAACGCCTTGAATCCGGACTCGGCGATGTTCTCCTTTACATCGGCGGCATTGTCGGACTGGGCAGACATGATTTTAAAGAAGATGAAGAAAAATTCAAGAAACTTGGATTTGACAGAGTCTATCCACCCGAGGCGGACTTAGATGCAGCCATCGAAGACCTGAGGAACGACCTGAAAGCCAAAAACAAGATGTAGCCAACACGTACCCCGCAGGAAGGTTTAATCAAGTGGATAGTATCAGACTTTTTATCGACTTCGGGAGTACATATACCAAAGTCGTCGCAATTGACCTCGATAAAGAAGAGATAATTTCAACGGTCCGGGTTCCCTCTACCGTAGAAACGGATATTACTCTCGCGCTCGATGAAGCCCTGAAACAAATAGCAGAAAGCACCGGCATCGGCGACCTCGAAAAGAAGGAGGCATTAGCCTGCAGCAGCGCAGCCGGTGGTCTGCGTATGGTCTGCGCAGGATTCGTCCCGGACTATACCAGCAAAGCCGCGAATCATGCCGCTCTGGGAGCCGGAGCCAAGGTTACGGGCTGCTACTCATACAAACTCACCGAACAGGAAATCAGGGAAATAGAAGCTGCTGCTCCCGATATAGTCCTAATCTCCGGCGGAACGGACGGCGGAGATGAGCAGGTTATCATACACAATGCCAGAATGTTTTCTAATGCCAGCGATGCCATATCCAATATCATTGTAGCCGGAAACAAGACAACCTATGATGAAATCAGGTCGATTTTCAAAGATAATGGGAAAAATGTTATTTATACCGGTAACGTTATGCCTGAAGTAGGAGTCCTTGACGTAACTCCCTGCAACAGAGAAATAAGAGACTTGTTTATGAGAAATATAATCGAAGCCAAGGGAATCGCTCGAGCTAAATTAATTATCAAAGACGTAATCATGCCGACTCCTTCAGCCGTGCTGGAAGCGGCTAAACTTGTTGCCGAAGGGTGTGAAGGCGTCAGCGGGATGGGCGAGCTCGTTATAATCGATCCCGGTGGGGCAACTACCGATGTTCACTCGATAGCCCAAGGGCAACCGAGTGCAGGCGACACCATAATTGTCGGGCTGCCGGAACCTTACCTGAAAAGAACCGTTGAAGGCGACCTTGGTATAAAGCATAATATTGATACTCTCATCCAGCTCCTGAACGGGAGAGAAGTACCTCCGGGTTTTCCTGATATCGTAAAAGGGTTCCATGATGGAAAACTACCCGACACCGAGGAGGAATTCGCCTGCCACAAACTGCTGGCAAGCGTCATGGTAGAGGTAGCAATGGAGCGGCACGCCGGGAAGTTAGAGGTAATAAATACCCCAACAGGAGAGAAGCTGATACAGCACGGTAAGGACCTGACTGAAATCGAAACCGTTATCGGTACAGGAGGTCCTATCGTGTTTTCCGATAGTCCACGGGAAATCCTGAGAGGAGTCCTGTTCCGTAAAGAGGATATGTTTTCTCTCAAGCCGAAGAAACCGAAATTCTATATAGACGAGAACTACATTTTCTTCGCCGTAGGACTGCTCGGCCAGGTGGAACCGAAGAAAGCGTTAAATATAGCGAAAAAATACCTGAAACGGATATAGTATAAATATTAACCGAACCGGAGATATGAAGTATGCTTGACAATTGCCGGGTACTGGACTTAACCGATGAAAAAGGCTTCCTGTGCGGCAAGATACTCGCCGACCTGGGTGCCGACGTTATTAAAATCGAAAGACCTGGAGGTGGCCCTTCACGAAACGTGGGGAGTTTCTGGCATGACATACCCGACCCTGAAAAGAACCTGTACTGGTTTGCCTATAACTCGAACAAAAGAGGAATTACCCTGAATATTGAGACTGCTGACGGCAGAGAGTTATTCAAAGAACTTATTAAGACTGCCGATTTCATCGTCGAGTCGTTCGCACCGGGGTATATGGATGGACTGGGTATCGGGTATTCGGCAATCAGCAAATTGAAAAAAGAAATAATATGGGCATCCATCACACCTTTTGGACCGGAAGGTCCTTACAAAGACTTTAAAGACTCGGATATCGTGGTTATGGGGATGAGCGGAACGATGTACCAGACGGGTGAACGTGACGAGGCACCGTTACACATAAGTATGCCGCAAGCCTGCCTACATGCCGGTGCGGATGCAGCCGTAGGCTGTATGATGGCATACTACCACCGTGAGAAAACGGGGAAGGGACAACTCGTAGATGTATCGCTGCAGCAGAGCGCCGGATGGTTTCAGGCTAATGCCATACCGGTGTACGAACTCAGCGGTGGAATACTGAGACGGGCAGGAGCTTTCCGTGCCGGAATGAGCAAGGATGTTGGCCAGAGACAGGTATGGCCATGCAAGGACGGATACGTGTTCTTCAACGTGATAGGTGGCAAGCAGGGCGCCAAGGTTCTCAGCGCCCTGACGGAGTGGATGAATAGTGAAGGGATGGCGACCGAATATTTACTGAACAAGGAATGGGACAACTTCGATATGTTTTCCGTTGCCAGGGACGAAATGGCATATATACAGGAACCCATCGGCGAATTTTTCAAGACTCATACCAGCAAAGAGCTGATGGATGGAGCTGTACCGAGGCAGGTATCCATAGGACCCCTCTCCAGCATGAAAGACCTGCTGAATGACGAGGGTCTAAACGGCAGGGATTTCTGGAAAGATATCGAGCATCCTGAACTGGGTGTTACTCTACCCTACCCCCGCCAGTTCGTACATTCTTCGGCAGAGGACTATTCCACCCGCTTCCGGGCACCATTAATTGGCGAGCATAACGAAGAAGTTTACAGCAGCATCGGACTGTCCAGCGAGGAAATCATTACTCTGAAACAGGCTGGAGTAATATAGAGGAAGAGGAAGAATTGGATACAGAAAATAACGAAGGTGTTTTCAGCGGCTTAACGATATTGGCGTTTTGCTGGGCGGTGGTAGGACCGCTCACGATGAAATTCTTTGCCGACAACGGAGCAAGGGTAATCCGGGTAGAAACCAGCAAGCGTCCCTGTGTGATGAGAGCTTCAGGTCCGTATAAGGATAACACTCCTAACCTGAATAAAGGCGGGTATTTCAATTATTATAATTCGAACATATTAAGCCTTACCCTGAATATGGAGCTTCCCGAAGCCAGAGCCATAGCGAAAAGACTTGCTCTGGAGTGTGATATTTTTATGGAGAACTACACACCCGGCAATATGGAAAAATGGGGCCTTGATTATGAAACTCTGAAAAAAGAACGACCTGATATTATAATGCTGCGGCAGAGTGGTTATGGCTCCTGGGGACCCTATTCGCGGCTGCCGGCATTCGGCATGGTACTGGTACCAATCACTGGTTTGCCTAACTATATCGGCTGGCCTGGCAGAGAACCATTGCCGGTGGGAGTTTCTGCTTACACCGATTGCATCAGCCCGCGTTTCGCCACGGCGGCGGTAATAGCAGCAATGGACTACCGGAACAAGACCGGTAAAGGGCAGCTACTCGACCTGTCACAGTTCGAGAGCGCGATATATTTCATAATGCCGGGCGTTCTGGAGTATGCCGCTAACGGAAGAGAACCGGAAAGAATCGGTAATGCTTCGGAGTACGCGGCTCCTCACGGTGTCTATCCCTGCAAAGGCGATGACCGATGGTGCACCATAGCTGTATTCAGCGATGACGAATGGAAAACCCTGTGTCAGGAAATCGGTAAACTCGAATATACAGAGGACCCGCGGTTCAATACACTGCTGAACAGGAAGAAGAACGAAGAGGAACTGAACAGGCTCCTCGGACTGTGGACAATCAAGCGGACGTCGGAAGAAATAATGGAGCAGTTGCAGGCAGCCGGTGTAGCCGCCGGGGTTGTCAAGAACACTGCCGATATGTATGAAGACCCTCAGCTTCGAGAACGTGATATGTACTGGAAAATGGAACACCCGGAGATGGGGCAGTTTACCCACCTCGGTCAGAGCTTCCGTCTGTCCGAAACTCCAGCCAGACCATACAGACCGAGTCCGCTTCTCGGGGAGCATACCGAATATGTTTGCACCCAGATACTCGGTATGTCCGACGACGAGTTCGTTACATTGATGCAGGAAGGAGTGTTCGAATAACAGGACGGATTATACGCTCTGGATTATACTATACGTAATAATATCGTAACGGAGTCAGATAATGGATGCTTCTTATGGTTTCGCCAGGAGTTTCGTAAACACAAAATTTGAAGACTTGCCACAGGACGCCGTCGAAGTAACCAGAAGAGAAATACTTGATATCCTCGGGGTTGCTCTGGGCGGCTCGGGTAAACCAGGGGTAAAAGAACTGCTGGAACTGATTACCGACTGGGGTGGGAAAGAAGAGAGTACTGTATTCTGCTATGGCAACAGGGTCCCTGCGCCCAATGCAGCCCAGGTGAATGCCACTATGAGTCATGCCCTGGATTATGACGACACCGGTTCCGGTCCGACACACCCCTCGGTGGCTATCGTTCCTACGTGTCTGGCACTGGCAGAGCGGAAAGGCGGACTCAGCGGGAAAGAGCTTATCACGGCGGTTGCCCTGGGTGTGGATATGATGTGCCGATTGGGGCTTGGATTCAGGAGGGTCATGGAAACGATGCCGCCTGAAATCCTGGAGACTCTACCCGGTAAAACCCAGCCTGCAGCAGGCTGGCACCTTACACCTCTGTATGCATTCATCGCTTCGGCGGGGGCTGCCGGAAAGATACTGGGACTGGATGAAGAGCAAATGATAAATGCACTGGGTATCGGGTATCACCAGAGCGCAGGAAACGGTCAGTGCGTGCTGGACGGTGCAATGACAAAAAGGATGGGCCCCGGTTTTGCCGCCAGGGGCGGTCTGATGGCAGCATTGATGGCTGAGAATGGTATTACAGGAGCACCAAATATTTTCCAGGGTGAGGACGGTCTCTTTAGCGTGTATCACCGGAATAACCTTGATGCGGAGTTTCTGACTGCCGACCTGGGGAAGCGTTTCGAGGGAGTGAACGTGACCATGAAACCGTACCCCTGTTGCGCCGGGACTCACGGCTATGTCGGCGCCACGTTTTCTCTGATAGAAAAACGCGGGATTCAGGCAGAAGATGTTGAAGAAATTATAATAGTCAGCCGGGAAGGAGACGTACTCTGCGTTCCGCTGGAGGTAAGAAGCCGCCCGCGAAACCCGGTCGACTCCCAGTTCAGCGTACCCTGGGCTGTTGCCGCCGTTATTGCCAGAGGTCGGGCGGGAATAGGTGAATTCAACGAAGAAGCAATCAGGAGTGCCGATATCCTGGAGACTGCCGCGGAAATCCGTCTCGAAGAAATTCCTGGCGCAGCAAGAACAAGTGATAACAATCCCCTTAAGATAGAGATTAGAATGAAGAACGGACAGACATTCTCCGAGAAGACAGGTAATCCTTTGCAGGTAAGAGGGATATTGCCTTACAGTGATTATGAGAGGAAATTCAGAGATTGTGCTTCATACGCTGCCAGGAAGATACCCGATAAAAACATAGACATGGTGGTGGAACTGGTAGGCAGACTTGAAGAAATTAACGACGTTACCGAGATTGTCGAGCTTATTTCCTGATTAAGTATATAAAGTATTGGTTAGGAGGCATGGGTATGGCTTCTCCGCTGGATGGTATAAAAATCCTGGATTTCAGTATTGCTATAGCAGCCCCACTGGGTGGAGCTATGCTTACCGATATGGGTGCCAGAGTTATAAAAGTCGAACGAATTCAGGGTGAACCACAGCGACTTGGTCTCCCTGCCGGAATGGATGATGTTATTGCCGACAGGCTGGCAAAGGAAGCCATCGATACTTCATCCTGGGTTGCGCTTAACCGTGGTAAGGAAGACCTGGCAATCGATATTCGGGAAGAAAAAGGTAAAGATGTAATCGACAAACTTGTTAAGGACACGGACGTAATACTAGAGAGTTTCCGTCCCGGCGTGATGGATAGACTCGGGCTGGGATATGAAGCAGTCTCTAAAACCAATCCCCGCATTATCTATTGTTCGGTTACAGGGTACGGAGAGACCGGTCCGGTGGCACACCGTGCCGGAGGAGATATGTGGAGCCAGGCTATGTCCGGCATGATAAGCGAAGGAGCCCATCCCAACGGCAGACCTCAAATGTCAGCTCTGGGCATGGTGGACAATACCTGTGGCATCCTGACAGCCTATGCGATTATGACAGCCCTGTATGTCCGCGAAAGAACGGGCGAAGGGCAGTATGTAGCCCTCAACAATCTCAGCGCAGCCATGTACCTCCAGTTTTCCAGCCTGGCAGGATACCTCATGGACCGCATGAGTCGTCCTAAATCACAGAAGCGGGAAGAAGGGGGAGGAATGGCGCCGCCGTTCGGTCCTTATAAGGCCAAAGACGGTGACGTGTTTACCATTTACGGCTCAGACCCCCTCTGGCCAACCCTGTGTAAGGTTCTGGATATAGAACACCTGACGAACGACCCCAGATTTGAGAACGATACTGTCAGGAGAGAGCATATCGGAGAACTGAACCAGGTTCTCAATGAAGCGTTCGGCAAGAAAACAAGAGCGGAGTGGGCGCAACTGTTCAGAGAAGCTAAAATGAGGTGCGACCCCTGCTTGACCTATGAAGAACTGTGCGCCCATCCGCAAATTGAAGCCAATGAAATGATATATGCCACCGAACACCCGGTACGCGGAGAAATAAAGATGCTCGGGAATCCAATTAAACTGAAGAAGACTCCGGGAAAACCTCAGGGTCCCTCTCCATCGCTTGGTGAGCATACTGAGAAAATACTACTCGAACTGGGATACACACCTGAAAGCATCGCTGAACTTGAAAAAGAAGGGGTGGTAAAAATACTCCGCAAGGAGGAATAGAGATGGATGTGATATTCGACCTTGTCAGGCACATCGTTGCCACGAAATATGAGGACATCCCTGAAGCAGCCGTAGAGGCTGCAAAAAAGGAAATTGTTGACAGCCTGGCTACGGCACTCGGAGGGACGACAAAGCCGGGTATTGAAGAACTGGTGGATATTGCCAGAGAGATGGGAGGAAGCCCTCAGAGCACCATCATCGGCTACGGTTTGAAATGCCCCGCGCCTAATGCGGCGCAGGTTAACGGGTCGATGATACATGCCCTCGATTATGATGATGGTCATCCGGTATCACTGGTACACATAGGATGTATTGCCGTCTCCACCTGCTTAGCCGTTGCTGAAAGGATGGGAGATATAACCGGTAAAGAGTTACTTACGGCCATAGCCCTGGGACAGGATTTTGACTCCAGACTGGGACTGGCTAGCAGGCCGGATGGTGTCGCTCTCGGAGCCGGATGGCATCCGACCACTCTATTCGGTTTCATTGCCGCGGCAGCGATGGCATCGAAGGTTATGAGACTCGACGAAGAGAAAATGATTAACGCTATCGGACTTGCCTACCACCAGTGCGGCGGCGCCGGAACGGGTGTTGGGGATGGCGCGTTAGCCAAGAGAATGGGACCCGGATTTGCCGCCAAAGCAGGCGTCACGGCCGCTTTGATGGCAGAGAGGGGCATTACCGGTGAGAGAAGCTCTTTAGAGGGCAGAGAGGGCAGAGGCGGCCTGTATAACGTTTATATCAAAGGAGATTACAACCCCGAGATACTGACCAATGAACTGGGGAAGCAATACCTGGGAGTAGAAATCGGGGACAAACCATATCCCTGCTGCGGGTTCAGTCATCCGTTCATCGATGCAGCCCTTTCCTTAAGGAAAAAACACAACATCAAGGTAAACAGGATAAAAGAGATAGTAGCTCTGGGCGGACAATCCGGATACGGACTGTGCCAGCCGCTCGATATAAAGCAGAATCCGCGGTCTATAGTGGATGCCCAGTTCAGCATTCCGTACACAGTAGCCACGGCACTCGTCCGGGGTAAAGTTACTCTGGAAGATTTCACCGACGAGACGATAAAGAGAGAAAATATACTTGAGGTTGCCAGGAAAGTTTCCGGGAAACTCGATGACAGTCTCACCAGGCACGGAGTATCTCCGGGCGGGATAAGCATAGTAATGGACGATGGTACGGAATATTCTGACTTCGCGGAAGATTTCCTGGGAAGTGTCGGCAATCCTATGACGTTCGATAACTGCGCCGAGAAGTTCCGGGAGTGTGCCCCGTTTGCTCTGAATCCACTATCCCACAAAAAGGTTGAACAGATTATCGACCTTATCAGAAACCTGGAAAAGCTGGATGACGGAACCGAGCCGATACGCCTGACTGGTTAACAGAGACTATCTGTAAAATAACTCTTAATAAGAAGGTCTCCCGCCACTTGGCAGGAGACCTATATAAATACTAATGGCTTAGAGTACCGACCAGATAATTTCTATTTCTTTTCTTTTTTCTTCTCTTCCTTTAGCTGCTTCTCCAGTTCACCGGCTTTTTTTACCCGCTCTTTGTCACGCCACGACTGGTGAGTGGCTCTGTGCCATACTGCCCTGTCATCCCTGGACTTGGCTCTTGCCAGCGCATCCTCGACCAGCTTCGGTACCTCCTTACCTTCCGACTCCAGCTTCGCTTTCAGATTTGCCAGCGCCCTTGGAGTCCGCGCCATACCTCTGCCTTCGGACCTCTCCGAATGTTTTCTGTCTCCCGGCGGTCGTCTGCCCGGAGCGGAGATTGTCCATATATCCTGGCACGCAGTCGTGTAGCCCTGCAGGTCCATCGTATGATGGACTGCCTGCTTTATATACTGCAATGCGGTAAAGGTAAGGGCTTCGTTCTCCGCGACACGTTCGGCATAGGCAAGAGTCTCCTTTTCCAGCGTCTCAAAATCAGGAAATATACGGTTGACCATATGGTACTCGTGGCATTCGCGGGCGGTCAGGAACCTGTGTTCGTACATAACCTCCAGCATCTTGCGCGGTCCCCAGTCCCACGTTCCCGGGTCGCACTGCCCGACCTCCGGCAGGAACAGGGCGTCCTCCGATGCAAAAATCACATCCATCACTCCGGCAAGGAAATATCCTCCCCATATGCAGTAACCGTGCACCATGGCGATGGTAGGCTTGGGAATGCGGTGAAATTTATACAGGTGCATGTCCTGTAAAAAGTACTGGTGCTGTTTGTCGTAGTGCTTCCAGACCTCACTCTCAGAGCCGTAGTCGTTTACCAGTTGTTCGGGCGTTCTCCTGTCCGACATCATGGGCGCTGACTCGGGTGTCAGCCCGATTGCATCGTGCCCGCCCGAGAAACAGGGACCCGCCCCTGAAATCACGGCAACCTTGCATTCAGGGTCCTCCGTAAAGCGGTCGAAGGCGTCTTCTATCTCAGCGTACATGGGGTGGCTTATTGCGTTCAGATATTCAGGTCTGTTCAGTATTATCCTGGTCACCTTGCCCGGTTCATATAAAATACTCTGATACTCCACTATCCTTCCCCTTTTATATATATTATGTATTTATATTATGTATTGTAATGACATATCTTAACTACTGACTAAAGCTACTGTCAAATACCGATTCGAATGAATATAGGCTGTGTGACCTTAATAACAATAAAAAGGGGGACTGGTTTCAGCCCCTTGACTAGCACTGTTTTACCGGGATAGCTCTTACATTAGACCCGCAACCCTGATGCACTGCCCCGTGATTTTCCTGGAAACATCCGAGCAGAGGAAAGCGGCAACTATCCCGAGTTCCTCGGGAGTGGTGGTCCTGCCGGATGCCGCCATCTCCTTGACGAATTTATCCACATACTCCTGCGGAAAATTACTGGCTTTGTGAAAATTAGTGGCCCCCAGACCTGGTGCCATACAATTAACGTTGATGCCATATTCGTCAACTTCTTTTGAAAGGGCATTGGTAAATAATGTAACTCCTGCCTTTGCTGCTCCGTAAACCCCGCCGGTACTCATTCCTGATAATCCGGCGGTAGATGACATGCTGACAATCTTGCCGCTCTTACGCTCTATCATTTGAGGAAGAACTGCTTGCGTAACAATCATGGTTCCTCTCAGGTTAATGTTGATATTCGTATCCCATTCATCTTCGGTAGTATCAACGAAAGGTTTGGGCTGTGTGCCGACTCCTGCATTATTGATTAAAATATCTATTTTACCGAACTCTTTGAGTGCTGCTGCTACTCCCTCCTTAACTTCGGCAGTACTGGTGATATCCATTTTCAGGGCAATAGCCTTCCGACCCAGCCCTCTGACATCAGCCGCTGTTTTTTCAGCACCCTCCATATCCATATCACAAACTACGATATCACATCCTTCTTTTGCCAGAGTCATCGCCATACCTTTTCCGAAACCGATCTGACTGCCGGCTCCGGTGATTAACGCTACTTTATCTTTTAAACCCAGGTCCATTATTTCCTCCCTTTGAATAACTCTCTTTTTATTGTTTCCTCGCTAATGCTAAATATGGTATGCCACCAGGCCGGTTAAGAACCAGTCGCTCCTTATACGTTAAGACACTGCCCCATTATCCGGTTAGAAATATCAGATGCCAGAAAAGCCACCGCGTTCCCTATATCTTCAGGAGTCACGAATCTTCCGGCTTCGACTGCTTTTCCAACAAAACTATCGGTGAACTCCTTGGGAAATTCGTCATAAAAAGCAGTGTTTCCCAGACTGGGAGCTATGCAATTAACGCTTATACCTGCGTTTGCCGTCTCTTGAGCTAGAGAGCGTGTAAAAATGATTACACCCGCTTTAGCCGATGTGTATGCAGTACCTCCAGGTGTACCCATAATACCGCCGATTGATGAAATATTGACGATACTGCCGCTTCCTCGTTCTATCATTTGCGGCAGAACAGCCCTGGTGCAGTGTGTCATACCGATAAGATTCAGGTTGATATCTTTTGCCCATTCTTCTTCGGTGGTGTCGACGAAACTTTGCGGAGGGGTGCTGCCGCCGGCATTGTTTACCAGTATGTCTATTCTACCGAACTCATCCAGCGCCTTCTTGACAGCATCTTTTACCTCGGCACTGTTGGTAATATCCGCTTTTACAGCAATAGCCCTGACACCTGTTTGCGCAATTTCTGCGGCTGTTTGTTCCGCGCCGTTTATATCTATATCACATGCGGCTATATCACACCCTTCTTTCGCTAAAACTTGCACAATACCCCTCCCAAACCCTCTCTGGCTACCGGCACCTGTTACCAGGGCTACCTTTCCTTTCAATCCAAGATCCATTCTTTCCTCCTTCTAAAGAAGAATAAGCTTAAAATCCACTATTCCCATACCAGGCATTTTCAAAAATACCTCCTCGGCAAATCAGAAAATGCCTGAATAGACTTTTTGCCAGTAATATTAGTTATATAAATCAGGTTTGTCAATTTGATATTTAGGTAATATGATAAATAGTGAAATACATGCACGAATTACTGGTTTTGACATGGCTGATATACTTAAGTAGTATTGGCCAAAACCATTCCGGTCGAGAGGAGAAAAGACAGATGGCAAAGTCTGACTATGGAAAATATATCGTTAAAAAGCCTGTGTACGATAGTAAAGAGCTTCCGATAAAGAATTATCAATCACCCCCGATGACTTTCATTAGCAACAGCCTGATTCCCGGTAGCAATAATTATGTACAGCTTGGCTGGATATACGGTCTTCCGGAACCGAGAACGGTTATCGGTGAACATACCCACGATTTCGACCAGATTATTATCTACTGGGGAAGTGACGCAAATACCCCGCAAGACCTTGGTGCAGAGATAGAATATTACATCAGTGGACAGCCAATCACTTTCAACACAACAACGGGCATTTTTATTCCTAAAGGAACTCGGCACGGCCCGGTTACCTGGAACAAATTCCGTTTTCCTCATCTGCAGATGAGCCTGACGCTGGGTACAGGTGATGTTAAGGATGTATTGCCCGAAAATAAAATACCGGAATCCGGTAAAGTAGCACTCCCGAAAAACGACCTGTTCGATTACGAGCAGTATGTTGTTCGAAATCCGATGCGTGAAACGGGGGGTATATTTACTCGGGGAAGACAAGCACCCACGATGACATATATGAGCAGTATCCAGGTAAACGCAGCCAATTGTTACATCGAATTCGGCTGGATATGGGGAGAAGTCGAACCTAGTATAGGCAGGATGCGGCACGAAAAATATAACGAAATCGTCCTTCACATAGGAAGTGACCATAAAAACCCCGAAGCACTCGGTGCAGATATGGAGTTTGGTCTGGGTGGAGAGTTATTCCCAATGAATACCAGCTTCGGAGTTTTTATACCCAGGGGACTAAACCATGGCCCATTGAATTTCAAAAAGTGCACCAAGCCATACATAGAGATGGCGATAATGCTCGGTGCCGGTACATTTGCTGAAGGTTGGGCTGACAGTTTTTTCGATTAATCCTGCTTCTTCAGGTCCTGCAGATATATACCTCCGGTTCCCATCGCGGTATGGAATATCGGCCTGTCCACTCTCCTGATTATCAGGGGACAGTGGTACATACCTCTCGGTATGAAGATAAGACAACTTTTAGTCAGTATCTGGGGTTCGTCTTCCAGCCACAGCTCGATTTCCCCGCCAAGGTCATACGGGTCTTCAACGTTGCTACCGATAAAAGTTACCACTTCATCGAAATCATGCGCATGTGGATTAGGTTCCGCCGTGCCCGGTAATTTACCTCCGGGTAGAATCCAGACACACTCTACATAGAAGGCATCTTTGATTATTTCATTATCAAGGTAAAGCAGTTGTATACGTCCGCCCTCACCTGGTTTGGGAATACGGAAAGGGTCCGGTCCCTGCCTGTCCGGGGAGAGTTTCGAGGCAAGTTTCAGTTCAGTTATAACGTGTTTACCATATTTAGATTCAGACATCTTTCAGGTATACCTCCGTACTTTATTACGTTGATAAACGCCAGTTTCTACTGCAATGTGTTATCAGTCCGAAACTTAACATAGAATCACCCCAGTATTCAATGGTTTTACCCGTTTTACAGCTAAGTAATGTTGACGCGGATGCACGATTATAGTATTTTTAATTACTTTTACATTGTCATGCAATCGTGTATCTATTACCGCTATTTAGAAGGTTTTTACTGACCCCGATAATCCTTATTTTTAACTTTACTCTTATGAATAAATCCAGCATTTACTGAAACAGTTATTAGTTATAAAGAGGGAGTATCAAGATGATACTCCCTCTTTATTTTGTTATGGGCTACTATTCCATCGGGTAGTCCGGCTGATTTAGATAGACAATAAGATAGAATTCTTTGCCTTCCTTGAAAGGGCTGCTGTACCACATTGGCCCGTGGGTGACACCCGCAGGGATATAGATGACTGTAGTTTCATCAAAGGTATGCTTCTCTCCTTCTTCACCCATTTCGAAGGTAACAGTCGTTCCCAGTTCTGCGTCCGTACCCGCAGCAACAAACATAACGATCTCATCGACATCTTCATGCTTGTGCTTCAGAAGGAAAGGTTGATTAGGTGGAGCTTCAGATGTCCTCTGAATACTTACATATACGGGGCATTCGGTAAAAGCATCAGCATTAAGGTATACGCCTGAGCCAGAAGGAGCTGCCGTTCTTTCCTTTCCACCTCCTTCACGGATTCCTTCATTAAAACTTTCGCTGTGAAAAGCCAGTTTCCCGTGCGGGGACACATTAACAGGTCCGGTTCTGATATATTTACCATATTTCGTTTCAGCCACTTTCCGGCACCTCCTTATACCTGCGTATGTATAAAAACCCCTATCATCTATATAGACAATAGTTGAAACGGTCAACCACAGTCTTTACAAAATTCCACTCCTTCGCAGTGTTTTGAGTTATAAATGGATACTTTAACTATTTCACATACCCGCTAGATAAGTGCGTATAGTCTATTAACAACACCTGAAGATGTCAAGCTGTGGAACATGATTAATTTCAATCTATAGAAAAGAGGTTAAGACTGATGATACCACTCTATTCATTCATATATAGGGTTGTTAAGATGACAGCCTGCCGGTTAAGATAGATGAGAAAGCCGCTGGCGGAGTCGGAACAGGATAATGACTATGAATACAAAAACAGTCATAACAGGCATTTCAGGATGTATCGGACACATACTTTACGAGAATCTTAAAGACAGATGGGAAATATCCGGTATCGATATCAGAGAATCCCGGGACCTACCCGTAATATTGGCGGATATTAATGACTATGATAGTCTTCTCAATACCTTCAGAGATGCCTATGCCGTAATACATCTGGCGGCTAACGCTAGTGCGCGTGCTTCCTGGAATGATGTTTTTGTCCCGAACATTTCAGGAACACAAACCGTTTTTGATGCTGCATACAACGCCGGTTTGAAAAAAGTAATATTTGCTTCCTCGAATCATGTTACGGGGCTTTATGAACAGGACGAGCCTTATCGAAATATCGTTGCCGGACAATATGAAGGAATCACCCCATCCGGTATTCCTCAAATCGACCACACGATGCCTATACGTCCGGACGGATATTATGGGGTCAGCAAAGCTTTCGGAGAGGCTCTGGGACGTTACTATTCCGAAAGATTCGATATGCAGGTAATATGTATCAGGATTGGCACGGTCAGTAAAGATAACCGCCCCCGTTCTGTTCGTGAGTATGCCACTCTGTTCATGCACCGTGACCTGGTGACTTTAGTCGATAAGTGCCTTATGGAACAGAATATAAAGTTCGAGATATTCTACGGCGTATCTTCCAATAAATGGAAATTCTGGGATACCGCTCATATCTCGGATTGCCTGGGGTGGACTCCTGAAGAAAACGCAGAGTCATTTCGTACGTAATTGCTCACTCTGTTGCGTGTATAAATATACCTATCTATATAACTCGTCTGGTCATCGACCACCCGCTCCGGAGACCCAAATTGCAGCAACCATAGTACCGGGTTTGAAATATACCGGGGAACATAACGGTTACACATTCTGGACAATTGATACTTGGCGCAATAAAATACTTTAATGTTAAGTACCATCTATGTATTATAACTATTAGTAACAAAAGTAATGAATATAGGATGCCTTATTGTGGATTGAAACGGGAAATCCCAATAAGAATAGACAGAACAATGGAGGTAATCGGATGAAACTGAAAGACAAAGTTGCTATTGTGGTTGGAGGTGCCAGTGGTGTCGGAAGGGCTTCAGCAACACTCCTGGCCCAGGAAGGTGCCAGGGTAATGATAGCTGACGTGTTCATAGGAAATGCCAACAAGGTTGCCGATAATATCAAGGCAAAGGGTGGCGAAGCGTCAACGGTAAAAGTAGACTTCAGATATGAGGATGAAGTTAATGAAATGGCCAGGGTCACCCTGGAGAAATACGGAAAAATAGATATACTGATTAATACGGCCGGTGGGATAGTGGGAACCCTATTACCGACAAACCTTACCGGCAACCTGCCTACAAGGGGAGCTCCGGTCGCCGAGCAGACGAAAGAGCTGTGGGACTGGATGATTGATATGAATCTGAATGGGCCCCGTCATTGTGTACGGGCGGTGATTAACCACATGATAGAAAGGGGTAGTGGCAAAATCGTTCTTTTCTCTTCTATTGCTGCGATAGATGGTCTGCCAAATAATTCTGACTATACTGCTGCCAAGGCAGGAATAATCGGCTTTACAAAAGCGCTTGCCAGAGAGGTGGCGCCTTACGGGATACAGGCTAACTGTGTTACCCCGAGCGCCACCTGGAGCGAAGGCAGGCAAGCGGCGATGGAATTTCACCGACCACAAGGACAGGAGATTACGGTTGATATGAGTGGACTTGCTATGCCTGAAGAGCTTGCCGAAGCAGTGCTGTTCCTGGTTTCTTCGGGTTCGGACCATATGAGCGGCCAGAACATCATATTCGGCATACCCATACCTCCTGGAGGCTAAACAGCATTTCCCATGTAATCTTGTATAACGGGGTTTTCGCGCAATACGGGCGGGTATTTTTACACACCGGGATTCAGGACGCGCCCAACGAAGAGAATGGCACCCGTTTCAATATCGCGAATCAGGAAGATGAAGGGATGATTTATGGTTACTTCAACCGGCTCCGCCGGCATTGCGGTCTCTTTCATAATCACTGCCGTGGCTGCCGCCGCCTCCGTACCCGCTTCATCGACCGAGACGAAAGCCCTGTGTAGAACCTCATCTATGAACAGGTCGGGTTTACCGGTCATCCCGGAGAAATCCGCACCGCCGGAAAAGGCTATCGGCATACCCATTACGGCGAGTGTATCTTTCATTCCGAATGATGAGTCGAATTCGAATTTAGGCATCGTCAGCAAGACCTGAGCGTTTCGTATGCTGTTTATGATTTCACTGACCCGTTCAGTCTGTAAGTTTTCTTCAAAAGCCCCGAACTGTCCGGCGTCAGGTAGCAGGATTACCATGGAGAGCTCTCTGCCATCATAGCGCAGCTCAACTGCCCGGTACCCCTCTCCCGTGGTATAGCCGAACGACTCCGTTTGCTTCATCATCGGCACGGTTACCTGTCCGCCATCAAGTGTGTAGAACGGACCGTCCGCAGTTGCGCTTTCGTTGAAAGGGTACTGCCAGGCGGCATTGAAGTATATGGCGTTGGTAAGTACCAGGCGGGTTGCCGCGTCAATCGCACCCGGCGGAATCAGGTCTTTAATCCGCTCTTCCGTCTCATCGCTGACCCAGTCATTGATGGTGACACGCGACTTTTCCGTCTCATTTACGAAATCAAGTATCCTCAGGCCGGCGCCGTAATTTTCTGCCAGAACATCGAGAAAGTCTGGCAGGAAGCTATAATCCTTCTGTCCCCAGATAGCGTTGACAATGTTAAGTCTGAATCCCTCGCCATCTTTTCCCGCAGCGCCCTCACCCCGTTCACCAAGCTCGATATCCAGACTATTAAAAGCCGGGTGGAGAGTATCCTGGGAGAGGTAAAAGTGGAGAGTATCAGCCATCTGCTGTGCGGTCTCGCCGCGGGCGCCGGCGTATGTCATAGCCAGGGCAAGCGAGATACTGTGGGGAGAATAAAAGATGTTGCCGTCCTCCCCTCTGAGCGCCTGATAAAGGTCAAAGGCAAAGGCGCTGTTTCCTTCGACCAGCAGCGCTTCTTCAGCCGGGCTGACATCCGGCGAAGTTATCCTCGGTATTTCCGACTTTACTACGCCGGCTTCCGCTGTCTGACCACAGGCAAAGAGAGGCAGCAACAGTAGAATAGCCAATACGGATAATACTATCTTCTTCATCCCGTTTACCCCCATTAATATTTACTATTATATTTGTTTACTAAATATAACGTAAAAAGCCGTTATAAGTTAGGGGGCATGGTCCATTTAAACCAGAGTAAGTGTTTTTCGCATTATATAATTGATATTTCTTTTATCTATTCCAGATGCGCGTATCAAATATATACTATCGGATATCTCAGGTGCGAACGGATATAGTACTAAATAATGTTACAGAAATTACACATATATAGTTGACTTTACACAAGAAAAGAATTATGATTGGGGTTACTTTTAATATGATTCCTGGACTCGGAGGGTTACCATGTCTTTGAGCAAGGATCACTATATAAACCTCAAGAATGGCGTCTTTGACTCAACATCCAGAGATGACCTTGAGCACCTTTTTACCAGCTTTTCTAACGGCCCGAATAGCGATACTCTGGTAGTCCATTTCCATGGCGGACTCGTCGGTGAAAAGGCAGGAATGGCAGTAGCAGAGCGCCTGCTGCCCGTTTATCGCTCGGCCGGCAGCTACCCGGTATTCTTTGTCTGGGAGTCCGGGTTGCTGGATGTAATCAGTCATAATCTGGGTGAAATCTCCAGGGAAAAAATATTCCAGCTCTTTTAAACTTTCGTATTTGCCTATTGACATCTTAATATAAAGGAACTACACTTCAGTTCAAACATGTAAACTCAATGTCAAAATATGGTTCATCATCTTGTACCTTCTACTATAAGGAGGCTAATATGATGAGACAAAGGGCACTGGAGATGCTGGAAGATAAAGCATATTCTGGTGCTGTTATGTTTTCCACCATAGATTTTCTAAGATATACCTTGATTCTATTCCCGGGTTATTGTTAAATGCATTAAAGTAAAAAGGATTTTAAATAAATAATTAAATATTAATGTGTCGGTCCGAC